>ENA-UOXV01004339-UOXV01004339.1-marine-metagenome-genome-assembly--contig:-NODE-4339-length-16364-cov-6.381752_pt1 | contig 16364 bp, 15 predicted proteins | sample MGYA00238165_ERZ766961 | MGnify/ENA primary metagenome ERZ766961 (study PRJEB28924, sample SAMN03173240) | marine metagenome | biome: Marine; feature: Water; material: Subsurface seawater | place: North... | reverse complement strand
ACACACACACACACACACACACACACACACACACACACACACACACACACACGCCAGTTTGGCCGCGTTGAGGGAGACGGTGACGGCCAGCCTAGTCATCATCCGCGGTCTTCTTGCGGAAGTTGCGCTTTTTCGGCGCGGGCTTCTTTGCATCCTCCCCTTCCTCGAGCTTGCGCTTGAAGACGACCGACCCAGCCTTCGCAATCTCCTCTTTCACCGCTGGTTCGTCGTCACGATCGGCAAAGGGCCCATCGTCGTCGCCGGTGTGGTCGTGCACACCCGAGCGCAGCGCCAGATCTTCGTCTTCTTGCTGGTCCTCATAAAACTTTTTGGGCTTGAGCTTTATCTGCATCACCTTGGCCTTGGCCTCGTTGGTCTTCTTCTCCTGCAGCCACCAGACCCACCGATTGAGACATCCCGCGACCGGTGCCGCACCACACGGGCGAGACTGGCAGCACACAGTATTCGGGCACGGGCGAGGATCGGGGCCATGCCTCGTGAGTGTTAACGACTCTGACCGATGTCCACTGTCCAATGTTGCCCTCCTCGGACTTCCGTGGTTCCTCGGGCTTCCGTGGTTCCTTCTCGGCAACTTGGGCAGGCGCATCGCTGCCATCCTTGTCCGCAAAAAGCGCCTCCAGCGCATCGGGGGAAAGCTCGGGCGCTGGCACCCAGTCGCCGAGCTTCTCTACGCCATCGGCGGACACCCGCCGCACCTGCACGCAGTGAGGCTGGATTGAGGCCCAGATTCCACTTTCGGTCCCGGTGCTCACCTCGCGAATCTCCTGCGTGGGCCACGCATGGGACGGGCTCAGGCACCTCTGCGCCCCCATTCATGCTGCTGGGTGCGAAGTAGCCCTCCTTGGCCCAGTGCACCATCTGCGCCGCAGGGTACGGCCCGAACACCACGTCTCCGTCTCCACGGTCCGCCGGCTCCCTGTCCCCTGCCAGCGGCAGGGGACGGTACTCCCACCACGAGCCCGGGCCATCCGCGTAGAATTCGTAGTCTTCTTCTCCGCCCATGCCACCTTCGGCGCCTAAGGCGCCGACCTCGGCGCCCTCGGGAGGGCCGTCCTCCACATTCATCACAATGCCCTCCTTGGCCAGCTCCGCGGCCAGCGCCCGGTCCTCCTCTGACCCTGCACCACATCCGTTGAGAGCTGGCGCCCATTGCACACATGCCGCGCCTGCCGCTCCCAGTCTCGGTGGGGAGGGCGCAGAACCTCCCCGGGCGGGCTGCGCGGTTGCGTGGTATTGCAGAACAGCTCGGTTGGTCGGCGGCGGCGGCGGCCCGCCCGGTCGCGGAGGCGGGGGTGGCGGCGCACCAGGGTATCCCGCTGGACCACCCCAACTTCCTGAAAAGCCTCCTGGTGGTGGAGGAGGCCCCCCGTAGGTGCCGGGGTCTCCGCGCGGGGCATACATAGACGCGCTTGAAAACCTCGCTGCAAACAGCGGGTCACATCAGCGGGGGAGCGGTTCCATTCGCAACGCGAACAGATGAAGCGCAGGTGCAGCGACCCCACTCTCTTATATTTGATTCTCACACACACACGGACGTTGATGGGGGACACACCATCGCCCGTTTCTACGTCCGTCTTGAAGGCAGCGCGAGCAGCGCGCTCAATCTCTTTCATCTCCCTGCGCACACGCAGCACCAGCTGAGCGCAGATCCACTGAGGTGATCTGATCACACCTAACACAAAAAGCTAGCTTGGTCGCGAAGAGACACGGGGGCGGCGGATCGCTTTGAAAACTGCAGGCAAGCGAATCCCAGCGTTCTGGGCTCGGCGGGATGGGCCCGCGCACTTGTCCAGTTCGTTTTTTTCTTTGGCTTCCTCCTTACGTCGCTCACGGTTCTCCTTCATCCATACCTGCACTGCCTCCTTGTGCCGAACGCCTGCTCTCGCGTCTCTCAATGGGCTGCAGCACACCACACGCCATCCGCCGCCGGTGTGGCTGCGGAGCACGGCCAAGGCGCCAGGGGGAGACGGGTCGGTGCGGACCATTATCATGCCTGAAGCGGGATGATTTGTTGTCGCTCATCCAACATTTGCAGAATTTGCACCAGTAGCGCGCCTTTGACACCCAGAATTCTGTCATCTTGCCGACGACGCCTGGGAGAGCCTCTCCCCACCAGACAGACCTCAACCCCGCGAGGAGTTGACTTTTTAGACCTTTCCTTTCAAAACTCAACTTGCTTGTTACAACGTGCGAGCCATTTTACAAAATGGCTCACGCCCGAGCCATTTTACAACGCACGAGCCATTTTACACGGCGCGAATCAAATACGTACAACGCGCGAGCCATTTTACAAGGCGCGAAACAAATGCACCTCCCCGGGGGGGAATGGGAGGAAGCGAGACCTGGGGGGAGTTGGCCCCCCTTGCAGGATGCAGGTTCAAGGCGAAACACCGCCGAAGGCTCAGTCGACAGCCAGAAAATCGCTGGGTGCCTTCCCCGCCTGACAATGGCCAACATCTATCTTCCCATACTTGTTTTTGGAACTCAAAATACCCTCACATCCAACTGTCCGCACACGCCACTGGCAGCACTGACTTCCCTCGGCTCTGCTGCAGTGCACAACAAGTAGCCAGAAGCACCCCTACTTTGACCGTTGCTGCCGTCCAAGACGTATCGAACGACACCGCAAAACCGACTCGGTGTAGGACTAAACGCCGCGGACTAGAACCAAGCATCGGTTTAGAACTTAACAGCGTCGCTGCGCCTTCACCGAAACTCCGAAGGGTCGAAGATGCTCCAGGAGAAGTTTCTACACAGATGCCTGGGCCGCAGTCTCCTACGCTCCCGGCAGTCCAGACAAACATGAACGAAGGAGCAGCCGCAGTCTGGCTGGCAACGAGTGCGGCACTCGGGTTTCAGGGTTTTTTGCCAGTCTGGGGATGCGCCATTCAGCAGTGGCCGCACTCAACCCTTTCGATGATGACGCCTGAACCAGCGATGTCGACGCGGGAGGCAATCCCGGATTTGTTGCGGAGCGCGGAGTCCGCACCGCAGCAAAATCTGCCCACAGTTAGCCCCACAAGTCGAGCGGACCAGCGAAAGGAGGCTCGAGGGCATTCACCCGACAGCGAAGATGCGATCGGGGTCTTGACTGCAAGACAGGGGAAGGTGAGAAGCTCTGACCTTCTGACAGTCGATGCGCAGCAGGCGGACCATACACTCGTAATCATGTCCCGACCGTTGGAGGTTCACGCGACTGCCGACAACTTTGGAGCCTCGTGGGTCGGCGAATCGATAGGCCGGTGGAACGGCCAATGCCTGTAATTGCCTGCTTCCCAATATTTCACGGAGAGGCTGTGTAGGTTCGAGCGATCTGTGACCAGCACATGAAGCGTACGCTTGCACTTCGGCCGGCAGGTTCCTCGGAGTACTCATTGACCAGATCTACTTCACTGTAGGGGCAGACGTCTTCCTCGCGGCCGAAGACGGCGGTGCTTACATCGCCCGCATCGATCGATTCTTTGAGCGTAAAGACGGCGTCAAGATGTTCTCTGCTCGCTGGTTCTATCGCGCTGACGAGGTCCCCCAGGCTCTACCACTCTCCGTCGCGCCCCAGCACCGGGCGACCGAGTAGACGTGGTGTTCGAAAACGTGGCTCACCAATTCCATTTCCTGCGCTCAGGTCAAGCAGGTGATGACGGCGCTGCGTGCGCGTGGAGTGACGAAGACAGTTTCACAAAAGGATTTGGAAGACGGCGAGATTTTTATTTCGGACGTTGCGGACGACAACGCACTGATGACGATCCAGTCGCTGTGCGACGTGCGGGCGGCCTCGCTCGTCGAAAATCGGTCTGAGTGGGTTGCTGGTGGCCGTCTCTTCTACCGCAGAAAGTTCGTCCCATTCACTGGGCAAATTCTTCCGCTCTCGGAACGCGACGAGTCCGATGCGCGCCGCGCCTTTGCTGCCGGCGCTCGCTGCATCCGCCTCTCAGGTCGGCCCACGACGGCCACCCGCCTCATGTGCGCCAACGTGTTCTGTGCGCCTTGTTTTTGCACAGGTGCAAGAACACCCTCGAGCATGTGGGTGGGTGCTGATACGGGGCGCCGAATGTTGACCACCGGCAGATGCATACGCAAAGTTTGGGCGGCTGCAATCTCCTCACCTATGCTTGCCACCCACGCTGGTGGGAACTGTGCCGCCGACCACGCAAGTCAAGGTCACCTTCAAAGTATGCCGCGCACCGGGGGTCGTACCTACGCGCGACTCGGCAACAGCAGAGCTAGCGGCGTCGTGGCGCGCGCTGCTAGCTCCGCCGGAGCTGTATCCTTGCGGGAAATCCTCTGAGAGAGATGGCTTTGGCGGCGCTGCGACGCTCAGTCCATCATCCTCCGCGCCACCGGCGTGCTGGCTGGGGCGTCTTCCTGCCAAGGCCCAGAATAAGCCGCAGAGTGCGCCTGGCGGCAGGACAGTGCCAGACCCACATGCAAACATCCGATGGTGCGGCAAGCCCAAGCGGAGAGAGCGTGGACGGCTGTACTACGACCGCGCCGTGCTGCCTAACGGCTGCGAGGTCTCGGAGGGCGCCTTCGTCCAGTGTCAGCCGCCCGATCCGGAGCAGCCCCTGTACCTGGCACGTGTGGCAGCATTGTGGGAGAACGTGACGGAGCGCACAAAGATGGTTGAGTGTCAGTGGTTCTTTCGTCCCGAGGACCTTGGACCGCAGGGTTCCGTGTCCGTCCCTGACCTGCAGCCCGCGCAGACTGGAGGGTGCTAGGCGACTAACGACCGCTACATAGCCCCTCTTCCCCTTCACCCCGTGTTCCAGATCTGTGATGAGCCCGGAAGTTCTTCAGGCTTGGCGATGCAGCGACATGAGGAAATCCACGCGCGGGAGGTCTTCATCTCCGATGAGTCCGACAGCAACTATCTGACCACGGGTACGGGCCTCTTTCGCATTCGCGCGCAACTCTCCCTGATGCACATGGACCGATGGCTGAATTTGTGCCTGAATGGTGCCCAACTGACGGCACGCGTGCGGCGGCGAGGACGACAGTCGAGTGCCTTTGCACGATTCTACATAACAATGAGATCCCGCCTTCGATACGAGAAGGGTTTCTGAAGACTCCCGATAATTACTTCTATCGCAAGAAGTACCTTCCACGCACGCGCCAACTAGTCTCAATTCTGCTCACAGCCGACAGGTAGCGCGACGGCAAGTGTTCGAAACGACAGAAAACGGATTGTATTAGATGGAAACATACGCCTGGGTTGAATGAGATGTGGACGTATTAAATCCATCTGTGTGGGGCCGCGGAGAGTCGGGCGTTGCCATCAAGGCGAGCGAGACAGAGAGAGGTTCTTGAGGCAAGCGGCAGCGTAGCGGGCGGTCGAAGGATCTGCGCTGGAGATGAGCGCGGCCAGCTGCACCTGCGATCCAGCGGTGGCCAGAACCTGGTGCCGGCCGTGCTCCTCCACTGCCACGTTACGCAACGCTCCCGCCGCGTAGCGCACCGTCTGTTTATCCCCAGAGCCGAGACATGTGACAAGGTTGGCCACAACAGGGCCTGCAGCCAGCAGCGCGCGACGGCAGTCCGCTTCCAGGACCAAATTCCCGATGGCCATGCCTGCGTAGCGCGCAGTCTCGACGTCGCTGCATGAGACCAGCGCCGTGAGCTGCTCCATGGTCCGACCCGCCTGCGCAATAGCCGCGCGACCAGCTGCGTCCATGGCAAGATTTCCGAGTGCGAGTGTCGCGAAGCGGACCAGGAGAGGGTCCTCTGCCGACAGCCGCGCCGCCAGCGCTGGCACCGTGTTAGGCAATTGCAGCACCGTCGCGCGTGCCGCCGCGTCGATTGCTGCGACCGCGAGCTCATGCACAGCCTCGCGCGCCGCGTCGCTATCAACTGCTGCGCCACCGCCCGCGCTTGTCTGCGCGAGTAGGAGCACGTGGCGCTGCAGCACCGACGGCGACACCGTTGCTACACACATAAACGCGCCTCGCGTTACGGGCGGGGCTCGAGAGCTGTGCGTGAGGCGGGCAAGCGATTCAGAGGGGCCAAAGGGCGCGGCCAAACTTGCGGCGTGATGCGATGAGGCATGAGATGGAGTGCTCCAGTTGGCCGAGGTGCCGCCACCTTGGTCGGCCAGCCTCTGGGATGCGACGCGCGGCGAGGCGAACGCTGCGGAGCCCGGCTGCGCCGCGAGAGGTGTGAATGCGCTGGGCCCTGCACCGACCCAGCCAGCGACCGATGGAGACAGGTGGGTTGCATTCTGCGGAGTCTTGGCTGCAGCAGCGGCGGGGTGCGCGCTGCGAGCGGCCACGAGCTGGGCCTTGAGCTTGTCGATCGTAGCGCGCGCCTCAGCGGCTGCGGCCGCCGTGCGGCGCTCAGCCTTCTCAGTTTGCTCCGCTTCGCGACGCTCCCATGCGGCACGCTCGCGCGCGACTGCTTCTCCCACGCGTTCGTCTGCCCGGCGCTGCTCGCGTGCCAGTGCTTGCTCATGGCGCTGTGCCGACTCAGCTGCCGCCGCGCACACTCGCTCACGCTCCGCCGCCGCTGCTTCAAGGGCCGCGCGCGCCTCTGCCAGCTGCTCCCGCAGCATAGCCTCGCCGGGCGCGGGCGACGCAGTAAGTGCCGTCTCGCTGGGCCGCGCGCGACGGACTTCCTCGACAAGCTGCAGCGCTGCGTCGCGCTCGGCCAGCGCCTGCGCAAGCTCAGCGCGCGCGTCGTCCGCGCTGGCCTCGCCTTGCTGCAGCGAGAGCTGAAGTGTCGTCTCCTTTTGCATCTGCACGCACGCACCCTCTTCCAGCTCGCGCACGCGCTCCTGCAGCGCGGCCGCGCGAATGCCTTCAACACGGAGTGTCTCTTTGAGAGAGTCCGCCGCCTCGCGCAGCTGCAGTTCCCGCCGCCCTGCGTCCGCCTGCGCATGCGCCCGCTCTGCGCGGCAGCGAGACAGCTCGCTCTCTGCACCCGTTGCACGCGCCCGGAATGCTTCCGCCTCCGCGGTAGCTGCGCGCGCCGCGCCTGCGCTCTCGGCTGCGGCCGCACGAGCAGCGGCGAGCTCGGCCTCAAGGCGCACCAGCTCTGCGGGTGGAGCGGAGCGGAGCGCTGCAGCGTCGGGGGTTGCACGTCGAACAAGCACTACCTCAATGAGGTCGCCACGTTGCCAGGCCTCTCCGTCGGCAGCCTTGCGCAGGCCGAGCACAACGGGAAGTCCCGACGGCCCCACCACCTGTCGGCGCAGTTCCGCTGGCGCCCGTCCTTCGACGCGCACATGGTTCACAGACACAACCTCGTCTCCCACATGAATCTGCTTAGAGACATCAGCGGGGCCACCCTTGAAGACTCTCTCGATCAGCACTCCCTTTCCCTCCTCACTTTGCTCCAGCAGCACGCCGACGCCGCATGCCTCTGTTTGCGGCAGCGACGACACTTCGGTGCGTGTCGTGAGTGAGGAGTGCGTGGCAGTGCCGGAGAGAGGGAGCGGCGCAAGAGATGAGTCGGCTAGCGCGGCGAGGTCTGAAAGTGCCGCAAACTCACTTGTGATGAGAGACACGGCCATGTCGTCTGCCCCAGAGGGTGCGCGCGTTGCGGTCCTGTCGGAGGGGCCAACGCTTTCGCGACCAGCCATTTCGTGCACAGTCAGCTGCGGAGTTGTGTTTTCTTTCTCAATTGGGTCTTCCTCGCCGAACGGATTCTCCCAAGACGTCTCCTTGGTCACCACGTTGGCAAAGTACGTCTCACCGTCGCTAGATTGAAGCTCGACCCAGTCGCCCTGGAGCTTTCGGAGGATCCGTGGTTTTCCGGAGGCTGGGGCGTTTGTGGGGACATTTGTGGATACCTCTGTCAACATGCCGGCGTAAGCAGAGGCTTGACTTCGCTGTCAAGCGCCGTGGGGCCGCGGGTCCTGCGCTCGTTCCCTGCAGTGGGGTCTTCGATATCGAATTCAAAATCCTCATCAGAGTACAAGTCGAATTCATCTACTTTTGGGATGTTGATGTTTTTATTACTTTTTTAAAGCGACCGCAACAGAGTTGGGGGATTTGTCGAGGAAGAACACGGGGGTCCAAGCGCATCGATGCCGGCTGGCTCCGCGCGTCCGCCTAGCACAGGCCGTGTGTCTTCGCCCAGCATATTTTTGACTGCTCGTGCCATACGGTTTGGAGCCTGTACGCGAGGAAGCCAAGGGCGCTGTGTCCATTGGGTCGGACTGCTAGCCGCGATTTGCCTGGTGGGCGTGCAGCCCAGTCTCACTAGCACAGGACACGCTCAGCGGGGTTTGGAAGCGTTCGTCCAGAACTTACCCTCCACCATGATGCCAGCACACGCGTTTCGCTGGCCACTGTCGCGCGCCACCATCTTGCGGCGCGAAGACTTACAAAGTGGCCCCGCATTGCCATCGAGCGGACGCGCGGCACGCCCGCGCATTTTCGGAACACGGCCGGCTCTCCAAGCTGGGACTGCACTTGCTGTTGGTCTAGCTACCATATATGCATCGTTGCCAGGAGCAAACGGGATGTCACGGCGGTTCGATTCCTTCTCATCCCGGCAAAAAGACTCTGTTGCCCGCTCACTATTCGGAGGGGTCAAATACGGCGGCAAGCCAGCCAGGTCCTCCCTGCCCCCCCTCCCCGATCCAAACCCGCTATTCTCCGACCGGGCCTGCGAGCTCACAACCTGAGAAGTTGGTCCGCCTGCAGCATCAAGCGCAAGAGTATTTTGCGCAAGTCGTCGGTCCTGCCCCCACCACGTGTTGCATCTTCTGTCCACAGCGCGCGCCGCCCCACCTCTTTCCCTCACATTAGCGCGAATACCTGTTCGGCCGCGAACCCAGGTAGTCGCAGAGCACACCGTGCGGGGCTGCAATTTGACAGGAAGAGGGGTGGTTGTCTTGCCGGCAGACGTCCGGGTTCGATGAGACGGGGGAGGCCACGATGGTCGAGGGGGCTGCGGACGTCGGGCTCCAGGTGCGCTTCGCTCAAAGCGCCGCTGTGGAGGATTTTTGTTGTGGTACTGCTTCTCGTAACGGAGGGGCACGGCTGCAGGGGGGGTCTGAGGAGACGGAGGAGCCTCCGTTCTATTCGCCAGATGCTGAGATGTGGCCGATGGACTACTTTGGAGAAAGCACGCGTGGAGACCTGCTGCCACGCATGGACCTCGTTGAGAGCGGCCGGGAACTTTCGCCCGAAGAATTGGTGCGAATTCAAGGGGAGCTGCGTCTGGACCATTGGGGCACCCCGCTCGCATGGGAGCTCCCTGCAGAACCGCAGCGCTCAGTATTCTGCTCACGCACGCTCAACATGCGCTCCCTGCGCTGCATCGGGTACGACATGGACTACACGCTGATCCACTACAAGGTGATTGAGTGGGAGGGCCGCGCGTACCATTATGCCAAACAGAATCTGAACCAGGTCGGCTTCCCGATCGAAGACCTGCAGTTCAATCCAGATCTTGTCTGTCGCGGGCTCATCATCGACAAGACACTCGGCAACATGGTCAAAGTCGACCGCTTCGGCTACGTGAGGCGCGCAATGCATGGCACGCGGCGCCTCTCGCACCGCGAGACCCACGAGATTTACGGGCGCCAGCTGGTTGACCTCCGCGAAAAGCGCTGGCTTTTCCTAAACACTCTCTTCTCGGTCTCTGAGGGTTGTCTGTATGCGCAGCTCGTCGAGAAGTTTGACGCGGGGGATCTTGCGGAACTGCAGCGTAAGATGACGATCTCTTACGACTCTTTGTTTAATGCCGTCAGCAAGGCGCTCTTCAAGGCGCACGTCGAAGGGCGCCTCAAGGCTGACGTCATGAACAATCCTGACCGCTATGTCGAGAACGATGCAGACCTTCCCAAGACGCTACTTGATCAGCGTCTCGCCGGAAAGAAGCTCGCACTCATAACTAACTCTGACTGGGAGTACACCAAGGTTATGATGGCGCACGTGATCGACCGCTTCCTTCCAGAGGGCAAGTCGTGGCGCGACATATTTGACGTCACGATCGTGTCTGCGCGCAAGCCGGCCTTCTTCTCGCAGTCGATGCCACTCTATGAAATCGTCACAGAGGATGGGATGCTGCGCGAGAAGTTCAAGCTCAAGGAGGGCCGCGTCTACTCCGGCGGTAGCGCGTCTATGGTCGAGGCCCTCTTTCAGTGCGATGCGGATGACATCATGTACATCGGCGACCACATCTTCACAGACGTGAATCTGGCAAAGGCGTACATGCGCTGGCGCACAGCGCTGATCGTGCGCGAAATTGAGGAGGAGGTCGTTGCCATGGATCGCGGGCGGCAACACACGCTGGAGCTGCACACACTCATCAAGCAGAAAGAAAAGTGCGGCAATATTCTCAACCACATGCGCACTGAGCTTCATCGATACGAGCGCGATGGTTTCTCGGACATATTCACGTCGGAGAACGAAGCGCGCATGAAGGAGCGCATGGGGGATCTCCTGTCGACCATGGTACAGTACGACAACCATATTGCACCAATGCTCTACCAGGAAGGTTCCAACTTTAACGCCTACTGGGGGTACATTTCGCGCGGTGGCTTCGGCGACAAGTCGCACCTGATGCGGCAGATCGAAAAGTACGCGGATGTTTACACCTCGCGCGTCTCCAACTTTCTCAGGTCCGTCCCATTATTCCCACGCACTCACCTCTTCGCACTCCTCGACGCGTAGACACACCCACACCGCTGCCTCCACGCGAGGGGTCTGAGTGTGGTGCACGGAACACGATAGGTACACGCCTTACATGTACTTCCGGGCATCGCGGCAGTCGCTGGCCCACCACCGCAACCTGGACAAGTATCGCAAGGAGATCCCCTCTGGCATCCTCGAAGCGCGTTCAGTAGAGCCTGCCTCCGAGGCAGTGCCTGACGAGATGACGGCGCTCATTTCGTCCAAGGGCGCGTACGAGACGACGGAATTTGGGCACTCCATTGGCGCCTCGGGGATCTCGGAGCTGGACCGCGAGTTCGGAACGGAGTTTGGGCACGACATTGGCGCATCGGGCATGCCTGAGCTCGATGAAATCCCGCAGACGTGCGCTACGGCTGGCGATGAGTCCGACGAAGAGGAAGTTAAGTCAGAGTGCTTCCCTACTCTGCCCCTTCACTCTGTTCCATTGACCCCGTTTGGATGTTCGCCCCTGGCATCAATGCCGGTTCTGAATTCTTACCTGGGCAGTTGGGATTGGGATTCTCCCTCAGAGCCGGTGCAGCCGCGATGAGGAGAGCGGAAATTCATCGCGGCTCGACCTGAAGCAGCTCCGGCTTGGAGCATTGTGGCCTGCTTATCAGCTGCCGGCAGGAGTGGTGCTGCGCGGAGGATCGCAAGGAAGGGCTTTACTGTCGAGGGAAGGAGTTCTGGGAGTCTTGGGACTGGTGACTTAGGACAGCGGAAGCGTGCCACTGCCGTGGCCTCGTGAGTCGGGGCAGTGTCAGGCTGTCGGGGGCTGAGGCACATGAACGTCGTGTAGTTGAGTGTAGGATCACATAGCACAGGTGCACTGTGCGGCGAAGAGAACAACATATATTCTTACAACATGCGTAGTGACTTTCATGGGCGCTGAAGGGTGGGGCAATGCGGGCATTAAGCTCAGGCGAGAATCCGCTCGGCACGGGACCGTCGCGCATCGAGCTTGAGCAGCTTGCCGACCGAGGTGTCGCCCAGCCAAGCGCGGAGGCGCATCTTGGCGGGCCCCGCACTGACAAGGGTGCCGATCAGGAAAAGCAAGGCGCCCAGCGTGTACTGCGCGCCCCAGCGTTTGGGAAAAAGTACCACAGAGAGCACCAGAGCTAGCGCCTTCCGCGCCGTCGTCGTGACCAGTCCCGTGAATTGCCCGCGGTACTTGACGAGCGCGCGCAGTGCGGCCGCACCGTAGTAGCCGCACGCTGAGAAGAGCAGAATGGCGAGCAGCACGGCTGGATGGCGAGCGAGGGTTGCTAACCCGTGTGGCAGCTCCCCAGATATGATGCACGCTGTGAGCAGCATTGCAGCTCCACAAGCGTGCGTGTAAAGTACCACCTCATGTTGAGGCGCGCGGTACTGAGTCATTACCTTGTCCTGCACGGACACAATGTACGTCTCCGCAACGAGCGCGATACTCACCAGGATAAAGCCGTACGTGCTGACGTGCTGCTGCTCGTCAGCCGCGACGAACAGTACAAGCCCAAAAATCATCATCAAAGCCGCACCATAATCGAGACGAGAGTACTTTCGCTGCAGATACAGTGCACCGACCAACAGCGTTGGTATCGGCTTTGCGCTTTTGAAGAGCACGTGTGTGGGGTAGTTGAGATACTGCACCGCCACGTTCGAAAGCGCGAGGCAGCAAACCTGCAGCATTCCAAGCATCATGTACGCCGAAAATGGCGCCTTTCGCCCCTCCAGCACCTTCGCACCCTTCTCGCGTTGCATCGTCTCGAACGATGCATAACATCCAAACTGCCAAGCGTGGCACTCTCTGATGAGCTGGAAAGACCGACGCTTCACGCGGCGGAAGCGGTCTGGGGATTTTTAAACCGGAAGGATCACCTGGAGCAGGGAGACAAACCACCCTGCGGAACGTGCGACCTCTCTCACACTCGACTCCGGGGGGCGGAACGCGTGTTTGAGAAGCCATTCCTGCATGGCATAAGGTACATTATGAGGGTGCAGTCCATCAAGCGCGAAGTGCATCTAAAAATGGGCTGGCCAGAACCTGCAGGATACCAAACAAGAGATAGAGCGTGAGGACTGCGCCCCCGCAGAGCAGCACTTGCGCTGTAGGGCCATACCCGGAGAGGTCCATCGACCTGCGCACGTGGTCGCCGCTCGGTCCCCAAGTCTAGCCAGAGCGCACCTATGCACCGGGAATCGCTAGCATCGCGTCGCAGGGAGGGGCGTTAGACCCATGCGCGAGAGTTGTGGGCCGAGGCGCTGCTCCCCTGTTCATTTGCGCCTCAAGTTCGGCGATCTCCCGGCGCATTTCCTGTATGAATCACTATTTAAGCAATCCCGCTGGCTCCCAGTACGGGTCTAAAGCGTCAATTGGCTTACACCGCATCGTTTCTAACCACAGGTGAAATGGGCGCTCGCTGGAGAAAAAGCTGCCTCTGCACATTCCCTAGATCTTGCCCACTGGTACACACCTCGAGTTGATCAGCACTCGCGGCAGCGGCGGCATCAAGTGCAACCGCTTTCTGAGTTGACGCCCCCGTCCCTTGGTGTGAAACGTGGTGCAGTCCATTTTGAACCGAGCTCGATCCTTCGCCTCCATTCGCTATGTCGAGCGTGAAGGCTGAACCAGAATTTCCTGCGCCCAAGAATGAACCACCTGCACCGTTCACAACCACTGGCTGCTGCTGAATGGACCCGCCTGGAATCATCGCGAAGGCAGAACACTGTCGGCGGGACCGGCCAGAGCGCAGAGACCCGACGTAAGCGCGCTTGTAGAGTATATGAAAAACGCAGCATGTGGCCGTGTAGGGCGGGGAAAAGAATCCCACGTTCCCATTTACTCAACTCCATCCGGCAGAACGAGAGGCCCGCTCAAAAGTGCGTGTACTCCTGCGCTTGCAGGCCGCCGGCGAACACTCGGTGCTGTCCAAATCCTTCCTTGTGCAGCCCTCTCCGTCCTGTAATGTCATATTCTTAGCAAGTGTCATCCCTTTCGTATTGCTTATTCAGTTGTGAACTTCGCAGGGCGCGTGCGTCTGGCGAGAATCCCGTCGGGCGTGCAGCGAACGCTGCTTCCGCGATGTCTGCGCGCCCGAGTGCAGGCGGCACCAGCGGACACCATCGCCGCGGTCATGATACTCGCAAACACGATCGTCACCCGCAGGCAGACCCCGCTCAGCCCAGTCAGACGGGCGCCGGTCCGCTAATGCTGTGGGTAGCAGCTCGAGAGTCGTGGAGCAGGATCCAGATAAACCGTGCAGAGCGCGATCTACAATGTGTTAGAGCCCGCAGGCAACTTGTTTGCGGTTCTGCTTCTAATTGCATTATGTTGGCAACGCATCCTTGACTATGATAGATTCGGACAAGGGCAGCCAGCCCGTTTTGCGAGAAGAACTTGTCAGACCCTCAACCAGTGCTGCCGCCCGTTGGACCTGTGGTACGAGGCATGCGACGCTGGGTGACCTCGGACTCACACGAGCTTGAACTTGCAGACGATTACTCTGACGGAGCAGCATAAGATCCTGAAGGCCAAGGACAAGCACGGCTTCATCTGCCGTATGAAGTTCCGGAACGACCTTCCGGATGTGCCCTTCGAGCCGAAGCTGCTGGCACCTGCGACAGACCCGCTGACACACCTTACACAGTACAATGCCACGGTACGAATAATTCCCTGCTTGCTTGCGGCCAGACGCACCTCCGGCACTGCTTCTGCACCTGCACCTGCTCCTGCTCCTGCTCCTACTGCCGCCGTGGTGGTGCTCAGCGACGTCCTCGGCCGCAGATGTTAGAAAAGAATCACCGGTGGCCATTGCTGACGGAGCCTGACCTGGGCATTCATATCGATCTGATTGAACCGGAGGCATATGAGCCCCCGGCTTCGGGTGCGCAGCTTCTTCCTGAGGATGAGGCACTCATCAAGAGCACCAAGGATCAGGAGAGGGGGGGGGGGACCGGCAAACTCATGAAGCCTAACGTGCCGTGGCTAGGGCGGACAATCTATTATGGCAATGACGATATGTACGCATACCAAATGGGCTCGAAGCCAGTGGTGGAGTTGCCCGTGCCGATTCAAGAGGAGGTCAAGGAGAAGACTGCGGCAGAGCTGCAAGAGGAGGCTGAGCAGTCCTTCGCTGGCCCACGGCGCCCGCTCACCGAGCTGCAGCACCCAGCCAAGAATGGTCTGAAAGCCGTTGCCAGCTGGGAGCTGCGGCCTGAGCTATCGCGCTGGACCAGCAGCTACATGGAAGTTGTGTTTGAGGAGGATCCTACCGCGGACAACGAGGCACTCGCTAAAGCAACGCCCGCACACCGTGCGGCAGTCGCTCGCACTGCAGTTGTTCACGTCATCAACCAGATTCCCGTGCAGAGGCAGCAGCGTGAATTCGAGGATCTGCTGGCGGAGCTGGACAAAGTGGAGCGCAAGGTGGCGGAACTGGAGGAAGAGGAGCGAGAGTACAGCCGTGGGCTTTCGGACGTGGACAAGGACAAGCTGCTCGACTCGCGGAACCAGCTCGCGGAAATGCGGCGCCAGATCCGCGATCTAGATGCCCTTCGAGAGGTCAACTTTGCCTACTATGTCCCCGAAGCCGGGCAAAAGCGCCGCCGCGCGGCGCTGCAGGCAGCAGGTATTGAGGCTGATGGGTCAGAGGCTGCTACGGAGGCTGACGACGAGATGGAAGATGGCGAGGAGGCGGCGACGCGCATGATGTGCATGCGTGAGTACATTGAGAATGAGGGCCGGAAACACCATGAGGAGTGGAATGACGACCACTTCGTGTTCACGCTACGCGGCTCTGGAAAGGAGGGCGAGGCGGGCGTGGCGGAATTCAACCCACTTTCAAACCGGACTTACCTCAAGCGTAACAAGAAGGTCTTCACTTTCCATCAACTAGAAGGTAAAACTGCGTTGTCGAAGGACAAAATCAAGGATCTCATGCGGAACAAGAACCGCCGGCTTCCAACGCATCACAGGGCCCTTCTTCGTACTCGCGGCATGACCGAAGCAGAGAAGGGGGAGCGCGCTGACGCCGTCAAGGCCATCATCGAAGGGCGCAGCGAGGCGGTGGAGGGTGAAGGCGGTGCCAGCAAGGACGATGCCGAGGCCGACAAGAGCGATGCAGAGTCAGTGTCTGCAGTAGCTGCCAATGGTGCAGTCACTGGAGCCGCCACCAAGCGGGCAGTTCGTCCATCGTATGATTCATCCTCGTCTGATAGCGAGGGCGCTGCGCCTCGTGCCCCGCACGCGCCAGCGGCGCCGACCCGCGCGTCCTCGTCGTCCTCAGACGACTAGGTACCCCCGCAGAGATATTCTCTCGGGGTGGGTCTGGATGCTTCATGTTGCCGCAGAGGAGATCGTGGGCGATGGCACTCCTGGATGTGGTTTCCCCGGGTTTCGGTTGCAGCAATCGCGACAGGACGGACCCGCGAAAAAGGCGAAGGTGGCAGCGGGGGCGATGTTACCGTTTAAAGGGGCCAACTGTGTACGCGTTTGCCTTGCTGTGTGTAACAGTCGCAAGGCTCCGATTTCCGCTTCATAGCAAGATGTGCAAAGTTACGTCACTACGTTCATTGCTTGCACGCGATCCTCAGGGATAGCATCGCGCCCCGCACCTACACTCTCGTCTCGATGCTGACACCGCGTGCAGGGGAACGCTGGCGAGCCCTTCCGCTCGCAGCATGTGGACAGCTCTCAATGAATAGTTGGCTCTCTCTCTCTCTCTCTCTCTCTCTCTCCCTCTCTCTCTC
>ENA-UOXV01004337-UOXV01004337.1-marine-metagenome-genome-assembly--contig:-NODE-4337-length-16368-cov-11.553178_pt1 | contig 16368 bp, 6 predicted proteins | sample MGYA00238165_ERZ766961 | MGnify/ENA primary metagenome ERZ766961 (study PRJEB28924, sample SAMN03173240) | marine metagenome | biome: Marine; feature: Water; material: Subsurface seawater | place: North... | reverse complement strand
AAGGCCTCTAATCCACGATGAAAAAGGAATTTTCACGTACAAAGTATAAAAAATATTTGAATAGCGAAAACATTAGTCTTATTCAACGGAAAATGATATGCGTTAATAGAACTCTGAGTATCTACTCAGTTATGTCATCAATGCCGATCCAACCGATCCCACTAGCACCATCGACTGATTCAAACTGAATAGTGTAATATCCAGGAGAAAGATCTAAGATAACTCCGGGTTCATTGGAATCCATTTCAATGCCTAGGATCGACTTTCCCTTGGCGGCAATTTCCGCAGCGTTGCTTTCGTCCGTGTAGTTGTCGGACTTTTTCACCAGTTCACTTGTTGTTCTAGCCGTGTCGGTGAACTTAAACAATTGAAACTGCGGATCAGTAAGTAAACCAGTAAGAATACCGCTGAAGCTTGGTCCACGTCCTCGGATAAATAACTTACGGGTCTGATTTGCATCTCCTAAAATCTCGAATCCACCAAACATTGCTCCATCTCCTGGCTTGACGATTCCCCGGGCAGAAACACTGGTGAAGCGTGCGCTCCCATCTGATCCAATCATGTCCACACCAACCCATCCGATCTTGGAACCATTGCTAGCAGAATAGGAATTGTCGAAAACTTGACTAGAGTAGTAACCAGTTGTAAGGGAGAGGTAAGTGGCAGATTCCTTGCTAGTAAGAGTGATTACAGGGTTAAGTTTGCCTCCTTCGGTGTCAATAGTTGATTTTTCACTGCGGGTACCGTAGTCATCATTGTCGCCTTCGGTGATTGAATCACTACCAGCAGTAATATCAGAGGCATTCTTAAACTTCGTTAATCTCATATTTGGATCAATCATAACATTTGAAAGAATGCCATCCAGGGCAGGACCAACTGCACGAATCATAACATTTGCAGTACCATTGAGGTTAAATGACATATATCTTTCGTCGTCAGCTGTTCCAGTATGTCCGCGAACATTTACACTCGATATATATGGGCCAGGGGTAACTGTATCGGAAGTATCGTTTGTATCATTAACATCAGCTGGTGTCGCTGCGGGAGCAGTACTCGCATCCGGAGTGCTAGTGGGGGCAGAACCAGGTGTGGATGTAGGTACTGCGGAATCCAATGACAGCCAATAGGCGGTTGAAGTAAGTGCCGTTCCAGACGGTACTGTTTGTTGGGCAAGATAAGTGTTTCCGTTGGAGATCACAAGGTCTCCACTTAAGTATGCAGTATTTTGGTTCCACGTTCCAGGCAACCCATCTTGAGCAACAACTAAAGTTGAAATACTAACCGACAGGATAAATAAAAAGAGTTTTTTCATAATTTGTATATTTTAATCTAAGAAGTATTTTGGGTATATCAAGGAAATTTATTATTTTATTCTCTATGGTTTAGTTGTTTCAGTTCTATCAGGCAAAATCCACTTCTGATCAGAATAACGATAAAATTTCTTCAACCCGCCATCAAGTTTGAAATAAAGCCAACCTGCGTCGGAAACAGAATAGAAAAAGGCTTTATTATCACTAGAAACATCAAAATAGGACGGTCCCGTCCAAAGCCAACCAATTTCACTTTCGTACAACCAAAAGTTTCCGTTCGATTCTTCCTTGGAATACATCCAACCGAGTTCTGCATGGTAAATCCAACCCGACGAAGCATCGTAAAAATATCCTAACCATGACAAATTGTACCAATCTCCATAGGTCGTGGAATCAACTTTTGCTATATTTTTAACCAGATCCGAAACATCAGGAGCAGACACCGCAGCGAACGTAGTGAAGTGATCAGTCGTTAAGCTAAGTTTACTACTATTTTTATCCCAGGTACTTGTCTTTGCAGTTTCCCACGCGTCTTTAGTAGATGAATAGTACTTGGCTTCAATATTATCTACATCCATACCCTTTTTGATGGAGGCGTTAATATCTATTGGTATTGTTAAAATTACATCTTTTTTAAAGTTACCTTCAACTTTCTTACCATTATTATCAAACAGTTCTAGAGAATATCCGTAGTCTGCGGGTTTTTCGTTTGCACTCTTTGATAATCCTTTAGCTGTCGGAGTGATAACAAGACGAACTGAGGTAACATCAGATGATACATTAGCAGCACCGCCCGGGATGGTAAGTTCTGAACCGTCTGGTAATTTGGTAACGAAGTCTGAAGATGGGTCGAAAGTATTACTACTTCCGTCCGGCACTTCAAAATCAGGTTGTGATAGACTTATATTTAAATCACTTATTGAATCAACTGTCTTCAGGTCGACATCCACTTCGTTTTCAGCAAAAAAGAGAGTTTCTGTACCATTGCCGTCAATTTCACCATACTCTGCACCCACATGCCAAACAGAACCACTAGTAACAAGAAGTTCATAGCTTCCGTTAGCATCAGTGAGAGTGCTAAGTTCACGACCATCATCTGCCCATGCATATACCTCGACACCTTCAATTGGTTCATTTGTTGATTTTGAAATCGTTCCGGATATGAAATTAAGGGAACTCGGTTTTGCAATGGTAAGATTTAAATCAATTACATTCCCACTGGTAACAGATGCGGACATGATTGAAGGCTCAAGGTAACCACTATCTCGAAGAGATTGAGATAAATAAGCACCTACTTCATACTCACCACCAGGAAGAACAGAAATAGAATAAGTACCATTCTCATCTGTTTCTACCTCGCTCCAGTATTCTGCGATTGAGGAAGTGCCTTCACGAAATGCCCATACATATAAAGATGACTCGGTTACACTTGTATTATTAGCATCGTATAGAACATTACCTGAAATACTGGCGGTTGCAGAGACGAGAGCAAAGTCTTGAATTACACTTTGGCCTTTAACTGCAATAACTTGGTAGGATTCCGAAGGTTGAGATGGAAGTTTTCTACTTTGCGAATCATTTTCGATGTAGTAGTCGACCAACCAATTCCCTGGGGATAAAAGTAAACTGTAAGTTCCATTATCTTCAATAGAGGATGTGGAGCGCCCTTCACCATCCATTCGAATTGCATAAACCTCACCCGTTAGTCCCGATAGTATTGTGCCGTTGAGTTTGAAAGTTCCTTCAATTGAAGCGTCATTTGCACTTAAATTGAAAACCACTTGAGATACAATAGTTTCGTTACTATCTTTGACAACAGTGCTCCCATCAATTTCTTCAATGGTGAAAGTTTTTTCAGATGGAGGAACAAAACCAGAACTTGGTGGCAACCAAAGCCCGACAGAATATGTACCTGGAAGACTTGGGAAAACGAATTCTCCTCTTGAATTGATCGGTACTTCGGCGACGATTTCAGCAAAATCATTTTCCTGAAATCCGTTGGTAATCGCACTTACATAAACCCATGCATCTAAATTAGAAACAGGGCCACCTGTTGGACCGTAAACCACGCCTTTAATTTTTGCACCGGCATCTTTCAAAATGAAGTCCAAGCTTTTAGAAGTATCATTTGGACCAACCTTGATTCTCTTGGGTGGAGCAACTTTGTACGGTGGTTGACTTCCATCTGCTGCGACAGGCAAATCATAACCTATTTCCCAGCGACCTGGTGAAACTGAAAGGCTATACTCCCCTGATGTATTAGTGGTATCAGAAACCCATCCTCCTTCTTCTGACCATGCCCATACCTCGACATTGGCGAGAACTTTATCCTGAAGAGTTTTAACCACCCCTTGAATGGTTTGATCGCGACTTGTCAGTGAGAGTTCGCCTACATCTACAGAGTTGCTATTAACTCTCAATATCTGAATTGGAGGACTACCAAATCCCGTCATTGCAGGATCAACCCAAATCGAAAGTTCATACTCCCCAGGTTGGAGTGGTATTTCAAATTTCCCGGAGGAGTCTGGGTTTGCCCAATTACCTTCTCCTTTTGGACTGAAAGCATCAATGAAGACATATTGTGCTAAATCACTTGCAGATTTACCTTCAGGGATTGCAATACTACCAACAATTTTACCCCCGGACATACGAGACACTGTGAAGTTAACCTCGTTGATTTGTTTAGAATTATCATTTTTGAATAAAACTCTTTTGGGTTGTTGATCATAAACCCAATCAACTTTTGTATCAAAAGGACGATAAACAGTAATTTCCCATTTGCCCTGCCCTGCAGTAAGTTCGAAGGTACCATCATCACCCGAAAAAGTGGAACTCCATCCCTCGCCTTCTTCCCTCCAGGCCACGACCTCAGCGCCCGCGATTACGGAACTGTTTGCATCGACTACACGACCGGTAACTATCTTACTCGGAGGAGCTAAATAAATCATTGGCTTTGAAACGCGGACAGTAGATGAATCTAATGTCACTTTACCCTTAGTTGTTTCAGCTATAAGGCGATAAGAATATGTTTCTCCAGTTGTAATAGTTGTATCGACATAAGATTTAATTTGCGCTGTTGGCTTTGTGGAATTGGAAGCATTAGAATCAGAATTGAATAAACTTTTATACGATGACTCCTTCGAAGCTTTACGTTCTATGTCAAAACTTGTCGCTTTTACATCGCTTTTCCAATCAATCCTAATCGCATTTCCTAATTGTAAATCATCGGCTGGATTCCGCAGAGAAAATTGAAGAGGAGGAGGTGCTAAGGATGATAATTCACCAGGTAATTCTAATCTCAACGAATATTTACCTGCATCTGCTAAGTAAAAGGAGAAAAAACCATCTTCGTCTGTATCGCCATAAGCCTCACTCAAAGTTTGGTTTCCAAGACGAACCTCATCGTCATAATCAGGTTCTCCATCACCATCCTCATCACGGTAAGCCCAAACAGATACATTACTCAATGATTTGTCTTTATTTGTACCCGATTTAATATCCTTTTTAGGATAGAGGATACGCCCTGATATATTGGAACCTTGAAGAACTAAATCAATCGCGGTGCCATTGGATTCAGGCAAGTTAATTGACACAGCACTTGATTCTCTAAAACTTAAAAATGCATCTGAATCAAAGGGAGGTTCGGCAAAAACAATCCAATCACCAGCAGGGAGATTTTTTAGCTCGAATGAACCATCAGCTCGTGAAGAATAATTATCTATCCAAAAAAGATAATCTTCCGTGTGAGCAATTATACGCGCCTTTGGCACATCGCTACCTTTATTCGTCTTAACTTTACCCTTCAAAGTAAAACCAGTGGGTTCTTGCCCTTCGTCTAACCATTTGAAACCAAAACGCTCAGCTTCAGAAGTTTGAAAACCATTTATAGATACCGTTCCCAATGAAGTGGTGTTACCATCTGTAACTTTTATTGAAGATCCTTGATCCCAAGTAGTAACTGCCCAGTCTTCTTGTCCAGATTCATCAATTATACGAAAGACCGACTCGTATCCATCTGCTCCAATGCTCATCTTGTAAGTTCCGCCAGGTATTTTTAGGTTATAGGTGCCATTAAAGTCATCTGATTCAAAATCCATCATCCCGATATCAGGGAAGATCATTGATCCAAACTCATCCTCAGCATCAAAGAAATCAAACCAGCCATATTTAATTGGCTCGGATGTATTTGCATCAACAAGTTGAAGGGTCAAGGTAGCTGTTGGTCTTGATTCCAGAACAAAATCAATCTGGTCAGCAAACCCAGCAGTAATTGAAACAATATCAGCCGAACCATTATCATCTGCATCGTACAACTGTGATAAATACAATCCATCAAAACGATTGGCTTGAATAAAATAATTACCTTCTGGAATTTTAACGGAAAACTCACCCTCTTCAAGATTTACAGCATCTTCATCAAACATTGGCCAAAAAAGATCTTCAGGATCATTTGGATTAACAAAAATAACATCTGCCCAAATCGGCGAACCGGTCGCGTCTTTTATCGTTCCTGAGACAGAAACTAGAGCTCGTTCAGAAAGCTCAATTACTCCTAAATCGTTTACATCTCCAGCAATAATCGTAATTTGCTTTTCTTCTGCCATGAAGAGTGAATTATCATGAGAGAACACTTCTAAATCAAATGTTCCAACCGGAGCTTCACCCATAATTTTACCATCTCGATCGATGGAAAAGGAATGAACTGGATAATCGGTTACTCTTTCTCCATTTTCCACGGGGAATAATTCAAAAAATACATCTCGAACTTGACCTTCACCTGCTTTTGAAACACTGCCCGAAATACTTGCACGCTCAAAGGACATTCGGAATTCTGCTTCAAGAACAAAATCTTGGATATATGTGGAATTGGAATCGTTAATAACGAAGGTAACAGTACCATTTTCATCCATAGCAATGACCGGTTTGTAAGGAGTATCTGTCGAGAAATCATAGGCTTGTGCTTCTGCGTGATAATTTCCAGCAGGTAACTTTGCTATGTAAGAACCATCCTCATTTATTTCAAAATTGAAGAAAACTGGTTCTCCTCCATAAATATCCCCACCCTCTTCGGGTGCCTTAAAGAACCAAACATCATAGTCCTTAAGGGCGACTCCTTCCGAGGTAGTTACACCACCAGAAACCGAACCGAAACTCGATTCATCCAAGTTTGCAAATGGATCTTCATAAGGATCACCAATTTGAACTTCGCCAGGAAAATTGTTAGTTGTAAAAGATACTTCTAAAAGTGAATCACCAAATTGATCACCATTGAAATCAAACTTTGATTTCGTAGGTTCAACATTTCCTGACCTTCTAGTGGCGTCAGTGTAAGTTGGTGAAGTTTCACTAGAAGTTTGCTCGAACCTTTCGTCATCAGAAATTTCTACACCATTTCCTAAAGGTGCTTCTTGAGCACCCTCAATTACCGCACCTGGTTCAGTTTCTTCTCCATCAATTACTGGAATTTCACTGGCGTCAACCAATGCAGGTGAATCACCTTGACCGCCATGAAGTTCTTCATCAGATGAAAATGTATCACCTCCTTCTTCTATTCCATCCACATGATTACCTTCACCTCCACCGATTAGTGTGCTCTCATTATGGTTTCCATCAATTTCAGGAGAACCCGAATCTTGCCCTAAGTTAGGTGAAGAAATTCCAAAACTGTCATCACCTAAGTGAAATTCATTCTTCGCCATGTCAGTCGGGTCAAGAAATGCAAAACTTTCAACATCTCTCTCATCAATACCCTTGTATGGTTTGCGAGAAAACTCGGATCCAACTCCCTCAGCACCTTCTTCGAAACTACCATTAATGTAATTTAATTTTCCATCAGAATCAAGAATCGCAGCTTTCACATCATTGGGGTCCATGATCCCAAAATTATCAGTTAATAACCTACGGGGTAAATAAGCCCGAACCGATGTCTCGACCCCTGCCTTACCGTTCAATGCGAAACTAGTTACAGGGTCCCAAGATGAAGAATATTGAGATGCTCCCACATCTAGTCCAATTACATTGGTTTCAAATATTGCACCTTCATAAAATCTTTCGCCTCCCATTTCGATGGTAATTCCGAAAGTAGATGCAATCGAACCATCTAAATTTGAATCCGATGCAACTGGGGCAACCGTTTCTGCAGAAATGGTAAAAGAACCGGGATTCTCCCAATCTGGCATTCTATGCTTAAATGCAGTCACCTTCGCACCGCTTACAATAAGGTAACGGGGAGGTCCCATTTCGTAGGTGAAAGTAAGATTAAGCTTTGTGTTAACCGGTAAATCTGTTTGGGATAACTCAAAATCATTTAAGCTCGGTGTGGTGTTGAGTAATTCTTGATTAAGAAGAGAAACTCGGTACAGCATGCTTTTCATACCCATTTGAGGCTCATCATCATTTACTGAAGAATTATCTTCAATTTTACCAACATGTACATAAGCTGGATTTAAACCTGAGGATGAAGAATTGGTAAATTGAGATTGTTGCTCTCCTTCTCCCCAAGAAGAACGGGTTGAGTCAAACTCTAAACCCGCATCCATATTCTCTTCAAATGCCTTCCATGGATCAAATTCACTAACAAAATTACCAGTAGAATCGAAAATCACTTCTGTTCCATTGTCTAAATAAGCAACAATTTCCGTTCCTTGACCATCAAATGATGGGCGCTCATCTGCCCAAAACTGAACCTCATCCTCACCATCATTGTAATTTTCTGTCAGGTAAGATTGCACAGAACTAGGCAATTCAAAGGGTTTCCATTCATTTTGTTCAAACTCGGATTCCTCATATTTTTCAGTAAGAAGAATCTTGGAATTTCGATCTAATCCAACTTCTAATTTCTCCCCATCCTGTTCAATAATCGCAAAATAAATAAACTCACGCTCTTGGTCTGGGTTTTCAGGAATTTCCAAAGAGAATTCTTTAACTAATTCTACAATCGTTGCACCAGAGTATGCAGTTTCTATCGCAGCTTTAATTTGATCGGAGTATTGATCTTCGGGAATTGTTTCTTCTTCGACAAAAGCAAAATCATCAGAATTCTCAGAGTGGATAAATTTACCCTCATTATCTAGAATCAAACTTACTCCAGAATCTAAATCAACTTTGTATATGAAATTACTTTCATCCATTAAATCGTTTATTTTTTCAACCCAAACTATATTGGCAGATTCATAGCTTGGCTTATCTTGCTTAATTATATTAACAAAATCTTCAACCTCAGACATCGGCACCATTTCTATTGCAGGTTTTTGGCCTTCGGTCGGTTGTTCACCTCCTTCTCCTGTTGTCGGGTCTCCTCCATCAGTTGGATGCTCGCCTTCTCCACTATCGGCAAGGAATTCACGCCCTTCTGCAAATCCATTGTCTTTAAAATGAGCTTCCGCTAAATCAAGATCTCCTCCTAATGCATCCTTTAAATCTGGGTTTAGATCTAAATAAACTTGAGGATCAAATACTAGCAACGCTTCCTCTATACTTTTTGGTGTTTCATCTCCTTCTCCTGTTGTCGGGTCTCCTCCCTCAGTTGGATCATCGCCTTCTTCAATCTTGGCAAGGAATTCACGCCCTTCTGCAAATCCATTGTCTTTAAAATGAGTTTCCGCTAATACAAGATCTCCACCAAATGCATCTTTCAAATCTGAGTTTAGATCTAAATAAACTTGGGCATCAAATACTAGCAAGGCTTCCTCTAAATTTTTCGGTTTATCATCTCCTTCCCCTGTTGTGGGAGTTTCGCCTTCTTCACTCTTACTGCTAATAACTGTAAATGTAAAAGTCCCATTATAATCGACTCCATCCTCAAATTCCTCCCAAGTGCCTTCTGCATATGTATTTGAAGAAAAAGTAAGGAAGAAGTTCTCATAAAATGTTTCTTCCGATTCACCTGAATCATCAAAGGCAATTGTTGCGGTGTTATCAGATGTTTTGGTGTAGGTGTACTTCTGAGATGTAATTTTACCTTCGTCAGTATCAAAAGAAGATGCCTCAGTTTCGTTAAATGTAACCGTCTCGATTCCGTAATCGTCATTTTCTCCGATAGCAGTGATCGCAATCTCGTGAAAATCTACAGTTAGCCCATTAATTAAATCTGGGGCATAGTCAGAATTCCCAGTTGCTGGAGCTTCTCCGCCAACTGAATCATCCCCACTCCCTGCCGTTGGGTCTTGGTTGTTATCGATATTTGTATCAAAAGATGTATTTACGTATGTACCAGTCAACCCGACATATTTACCTAAATCCGAATCTTTTAATTGATTAGTCCCACCCTCCTGAAAACCAGGGATATCATTAATCGAGCCCTTGTAGGCTCCAACAAGCATAAAATGCTCGGTAAATTCATAAGATTCTCCATTCCATTCGTTAGTAACAATTTTTTCATGCGAATGGTAATGTTGCCCATATCCATCATGGCTATGCGAACCAAAGTCATCGAGTGCGATTTCTGCACCGTCCATGTTAGAATATTGGCTTTCGTACTTTCCATAAAGTGCTAACCCGTCTAATGAAAAACCAATAATTGGTGGATGACTGCGCCCTTCATAATCCTCAATATTGTAAAGGTTAATACCGTTACCATTAAATGAGTGACCGTCCGCGTGATAATGAAGCCCCATCCCTCTTCCCACATGCACACCAGAAGATGTAATTTCAGCATTCGTCTGAGCAAAAACTAGTGTATTGTTCATCGCTGGGTAAATTTTAACTCCGTCCACGGCCAATCCATTAACTGAGGTAGAAGAATAATTAAAAACGTTGTAAGAACTTGATGAAACTTCCGCATCTTGTGCCAATGAGTTTAATCCAGAAAGATCATTGTCAGCTAATGCACTAACCAAGCCATAATCTTTTAACGGAATCTTGAAGAGGGTGCTTGATAAAACTGCGTTACGGGTAACTGATTGTGCTCCGTAACTTGGTGAAGTGCCATCTCCTGGAGGTCGTGCTACGTCGATTAAAAAGTTAGGCCCACCTGTTCCGTTGTGAGAGCCCACAACCATAAAAGGATGATACTTCCCTATGGAATCTATTGCATTTGTAAAATAAACAAAGGGAACGGTAGGTTCACCAAGAACAGCATTTTCTTCATCAATTGCCGCAAATGTATGAGACAACATGTTATCACGAACCGCTAAGTATAAAGATTTGTCATAACGTAAAGATTCATTCCCATCGTTGAGAGCTGCTTCAATTTGATCTAGATAAGCAGATGAAACTGCTCTAGCTTCATCACTTGTACCAAATTGTGTACGATAATTTTCGTCGATATCCTTGTAAGCCAAACCATCAGGTGCGGATAAATGGCTAATACTCAGGGCAGTCACATCACTTTCATCTGTGGAAGGATTAACCGGCCAAGATGCAAAGGAATTAGTCTGCCAATCAATGCTCGCCGGATTAAATGCTTCGCCGGGATTGTTAGCAAAATCAATCAATTCGGTTGCATCGGCTACCATAAAAGTGCTCGCATCCGACTCGAGAGTAACAAGTTCAACACCAGCTTGTCCTATTTTCAACCAATGGTTTGTAGACCAGCTTGTGTCTGGGATAAAAGTACTTGAAAATAGATCATATTGAAAACGACTTGCTGCCTTTAGCTTCGTTTGCGTTGCTGTTCCATCAAAAGTAAAAACTAAATAACTAGGATTTGTAATTGTGGAATAATCGACTGCTTTAACTCTACTAATTAGAGTGCTGCTGGCAGAAGATTGATTTGCGGGTGAATCTGCATCAATTGCAAAATAAATTTTTAGCTCCGGGCGAATGCTGTAAGTACCCGACAGGGATTCACTTGCCTGAACTTCCATATTTGAGTCGTGCAATTGAAACATACTTCTTAATACTCGACCGTAAGTGGAAGTGCCATCTGTGAGTGATGAAACCGTAATTGCCTGCAATCCGGCCATACTACCATCGGTCACAGACAAACAATATTGATTCTCCGAATTTATTAAAATAACATGAGCACGATTTGCGATCGAACTGACTGCCGAAGGACTCCAAGTTTTGGAAAAGTTGGAAGTCAAAATTTCGGCAAATGGACGTGGGCCATAGAAACTAGAATTAGCTAGGTCTAATGTCTCCTCTGCACCTTCGCCGACCAAACCTTCTCCTATTCCTGTTGTTGGGCTTTCGCCCTCAGTTACAGAATCAACTTGTCCGTAAGTAAATTTGCCGAGTAGCATTGCACTCAACAAAAGACATAGTAAGCGGAAATTGATGTTTGTAGGAATTTTCATAAAGAAATTTTGAACTATCGGGAAAGTTAAGGAATTTATTTTAATAATTTTTGCATAAAATATCTTTTTAGCAATAATCTTTTTAGTAAGGAATGAGATATTAATCGGTAAACAAAAGGGAGAATTCTTGAATGAAAAAGGCTTCCTCCATAAATAACACCGGTGGTTCCTTTATTTATAAATTTAAACAATTGTTTGACCGCTACTTTGGGTAAAGGAGATTCATTCAGTTGCTTCTCGATTTGATTCCATGCAAGTACCATTTTGGAGTGTTGGTCGTTAGTTTCTTGCTTGGGTACGGATTTATTGAAACCTGTTAATATATCCCCGAGGCGAAAGTCTATCCAATTAGGGTATTGGTCGTATTCGAGCATCATGGAATGTGTAAATGCGGAAAGTGCCGATTTGTTGGAGTTATATAAAGGCATGAAAGGCAAAGGGTACAGTGTAGCTAAGGATGTAACATTAACAATGACCCCATTCCTCATTTTTTTCATTGCAGGGGCGAAAGCTTTGCATAGCAGAACAGGAGATGTAAAAAGAACAGCAGTTTGACGGACTATTTCCTGTTCAGGAAAATTGGCTAATTCATAGAATGCTCCATATCCCGCATTATTGACTAGTAAATCTGGGGAGCCATGCTCAGAGATAAAATTTTCTGCGAAACTCGAAATCAAATCTGTTTCAGATAAATCTAGTGAAATTTGTGTAACTTTCGTATTTTCTAATAATTTTGATGGATTTCGAGAGATTGAGAAAACTTCAACCCCTTGAGCAAGTAAATGTTCGCAAATTGCTAAACCAATTCCGGTTGATCCCCCCGTTACTAATGCCTTTTTTATTTTCATACTCTAAGCAATTTACATAAATTTGGTATTTGCAGATAAGTTGTTCACCATAAGAATAGATAACTCAACCATATGGACAACCAAAAGATCATCCTTATAACCCATGAATATCCACCCAAGCGTGGAGGTGCTGGGACTTATTGTGAGGAATTAGTACATGCATCAAAAGAAATGGGGATTTCAATGGAAGCATGGGTCCCCGAGTATGCAGTTAAAACCAATAATAAGGATGAATATAAACTTCCACTAAAAGGATCGCAGAATTGGACTTGTAGCTATCGACTATTTCAAGAGATTAAAAAAAAGCAAAACTGGCTGACAAACCCGACCCTACTCCATTTTGCTGAACCTGGAAGTTTACGAGCCCTGATTAGATTTGGATGGCTCCTACCTAATCTCCCCAATTTTATTTTTACCATCCATGGATCTGAGCTTATTCGATTTTGCAGAAATCCAATTGAAAAAATTCTCTTTCTACGATTATTAAAAAAAGCAAAAAAAATTCATGTCTTATCCAATTTCAACCGAAATGAACTCATAAAACTATGCCCTGAAGTAGAAGAGCAAATTCTACTCTTCCCGGGTGCACCGGCTCGGAATCTAGTACCCGATAGATTAATGATTCCGGAAAAAACCAACCAAAAGATAAAGATACTATGCGTGGCCAGGATTCATCCTAGAAAAGGTCAGGATCGGCTATTACATGCAATACATAATCTTCCCCAAGATTTAAAAAAGAACCTCGAATGCTTATTTGTCGGCCCGATAGTAAAGAAAAGTTTTTTCAAGGAGCTGAAAAATTTACAGGTAAAATGTGAATGTAAAATTTCATTTTTAGGAGATTTACCCGATAATGAATTAAAAGAAATTTATCAATCTTCAGATATTTTCATCCTGCCCTCAATGCCAAGAGCTAACAGTGTTGAGGGATTTGGTTTCGTTTACTTGGAAGCTTCATCGCATGGTTTACCCATTTTAGCCCATCGAATTGGAGGAGTTGAAGATGCGGTTAAACACGGGGTAACGGGAATTTTAACTAGCCCCGAAAAACCAGAGGAATTAGAAAAAAGCTTACAAAGCTTGATCGAAGACCGTTCCCTGAGAAAAAAACTCGGCTATGCCGGTAAAGAGTGGGCAAAGTCTCATTCTTGGAAATTCGTTGCCCAAGCTCTTTACCAAAAAACTTTAAAGAACATCAGCAAATGCAGGCCTCAAACGATTAAAAAACCAAGCCCCTACCAATAATGTAACGATTCCAAAGACCCAGGCGTACATAATTGCACCCCAGTCAGGCTGCCCCCCCCAAATGGTTATTTTGCGCAAAGAATCAATAATCTGTAGAAGTGGATTCCATTGCAAAAATTTCCAAATTGCAGGTGCAGCTTCTTTCGCTTTATCGGCTGAATAGAAAACACCACTCGCGTATAATAAGGCCAATCCAAGGAATGAACCCAGTTGACCGATGTCTCGAATAAAAACTCCTAATGCAGAGAAAAACCAAGACAATCCAAGCGCGATCAGAAATACTGGCCCAATAATAATTGGTATGTAGAGGAAAGTCTTAGATAGACCCGAGCCTAAAAAACAAATACCAGTCAAACAAAGCCCCAACCCAATAAGCAAATCATATGCTAATGCACCCATCATAGCAGCCGGTAAAATTTCTAAGGGAAAAACTACCTTTTTAACAAAGTTTGGCTGACCTACAATAATACCTGGGGATGCACCAATAATACCTGAAACTAAACCCAGTACACTCAGACCCAAAAATACTCCTAAAGCATAATCAAGTGTAGATTCATTTGGTGAATCAGTAAAGCGACCACCGAACACAACCCCAAATGCAAACACATACAAACCAAGCATTAACAAAGGGTTTGCAAGCAACCAAAAGGCACCGAGAATACTCCCTCTGTGTCTGGATTTTACATTCCTTAAAAGAAACTGCCAAAGCAATTCCCTTTTTTTAAATAAGCTGAAGATCGGATCCATTAGTGGTACTTACTATGTCAAAATGATACTCTAGGGCGAGTCACTATTTTAAGATGAACCCAATATCGCTTTCCAATTCTTTACCTCGTAATCATAGTAAACTAGTTTATTGAAATCCGATTTCTCTATGTCGATATAGAGCCAACGACCAAGGCTAAAAGAGTATACAAAGGGATAGACTGAACGAGAGGTCCACCACCATCCTAGATGGTTGGACTGCCAAGACCAAAAGGACTCCCCACTTGAATATTGTGTATAAAACCAACCATGAGTGGAATGATAATTCCAATTATTTACAGCATTAAAAAAGGGACCGAACCAATCTAGTTCAATCCAGTTATTGAACGATTTTTTTTTCCCTTGTGACCAATTTGGTAGATAAGATTGTATCCATTCGACATGACTGGCTAATCGTGTGTAAACAGTAATATCTCCATAGGTTGAATCAGATGTTCCATACGAAACTGTTCCTATGGTCCTCCAAGCACCATCAATCATAATGAAAACGGGACCACCGCTATCACCTACAACAGTACCCGCCTCTAAGTCTAAAGGAGTCGGATTGCTTGTACCGTACCCTAGGTAGTCAACTAAAGGGGCATTCCCGCCTAAAGAATTAGTATTTTGCAAGGGAGAATCAAAGTCTATTGCAAGCAAACCGCCCCTTTCTGATTCATCTACTTCAGGTGCATTTACTTTAACCACAACTCGATCTAAGGAATTTACGCCTCCAACACGCTTTAAATTATCCTGATTCAAAACACCTGAAAAACCATCCGCTAAACTTCCAAAACCAGCTAAAAAAACCTTGTCTCCTAATGTTTCAATATTCCCATAATTTAATTTTGCTGGATATACTCCCACCACATCTTTTTTTAAAAACACCAAAGCTAAATCCACTCCTAATATATCACCATCACCCGGTCCCCCTTGTTTCTTGAGCCTTTTATTCCATGCTGGGTGAATAAGAATATTTTCCACTTGGTAGATACTATTTTCCGGTGTGAATTTATACTCGGGGTGGAGAATAAACTCCCAATGACCTGCATCGGGCAGCGGGGTGGATAAACTATTTCTCAAAACATGAGCAGCGGTAACCAATACATTAGGTGAAATTAGTGTACCAGTTCCCAAAATTCCGTCCTTTGATAAAAGTGCCCCGACGCAAGAATAATCAGGATAACTTTTCCCCACTGAATATGTGCCTAAATTAGAACCAAGGTTATAATATTCTTCCCAATTAAAATTGTGTAATTTACCAATTTTCCTTTCAGCATTTACCGCTACTATCCCAATACTTATTAAAAAAAAAATTAATACCAATATTAATTTATCATTCACGAGATGGAAGTATGTTAGGGGGAGGGCTCGGAGGAAGTATATTAGGAGGAGGTGGTGGTGGTGGTAAGTTTCCCAAATCTATTTTATTATTTGCATTAGAGTTTTCTTGCTCGGGGGAAGAAGCGCCTGGATTAGATTGCATTGAATCGTTCTGCGCAGGAGGGGTCGAAGAAATTTGTTCACTAGCCCCCCCTTTTTTCGAAGGGATACTTGGAGATAACAGGGAGGTTGACGGAGAAGAATTAGGTACAGGAGTTCTTCTTGGTACAAATCCAGGATACGGTAAACTAGGAAGAGTTCGTGCTAAAGGTTTATTACTATTGAAGCTACTATTTCTACTACTAATGGGAGTAATACCTTTTGAATTACTACGGTTATCAGTAACCAGCCAACTCGGTATTGTAGGAGTATTTTTTGGTTTGGGTGGCATGTAACGAGGAACGGTAGGGGTTTTAGTAAAACGACTAGGATTATTTAAACTCGGCAAATTCTTTTTTATTGGAGGCGACACCGAACTTTTTTCGGACTGAATAAGTTTCAACTCAAAAGATTGACCCTCGTAACTAATAGTGAGCGTTTCCGACTCCAAATCAAATTCTTGAGCCAAAAAATCTTCGTAGGTTTTTTCATTAATGGTAA
>ENA-UOXV01004336-UOXV01004336.1-marine-metagenome-genome-assembly--contig:-NODE-4336-length-16369-cov-9.847616_pt1 | contig 16369 bp, 9 predicted proteins | sample MGYA00238165_ERZ766961 | MGnify/ENA primary metagenome ERZ766961 (study PRJEB28924, sample SAMN03173240) | marine metagenome | biome: Marine; feature: Water; material: Subsurface seawater | place: North... | reverse complement strand
CCCCAGCGACACCTGAAGCTGTTCCAACACCAGCGACACCTGAAGCTGTTCCAACACCAGCGACACCTGAAGCTTTTCCAACACCAGCGACACCTGAAGCTTTTCCAACACCAGCGACACCTGAAGCAGCTCCAACACCAGTAACACCAACGCCTGAGGAAGTTCCATTGTCAGAAACACCAATACCAGAAGGTAATCCCAAAGACCAAGCTACAAATTCAGATCCTGTTTCAGAACCCGATTCTCCAGAAGTCTCTCCAGAAGTCTCTCCAGATGCTGAACCTGTCCCAGAAACTGAAGAAACTCCTGAAGATGAAGGTGGAGAAAAGGATTTGGAAAAAGAAATGAATGATAATGAAAATGTAGTTATCGAAGGGGAGCAAGAAGGAGACGCTGAAGAAGATATGGAAGATAAAATAGAATTAGCTACAGATTTAGATCTACCTGGATTTGAAGAATATGAAGAAACACGTAAGATGTTAGATATGAAGAGTGATGTAGTTGATGGAAAGATAAAAGTAAGCAATAGTAACCTTATTAAATATAAGGTTAATTGGTTTAACATTTGTATGGGTATTGATGTCTTTGACATGGGTTTTGAAAATAAAGTTTCTCGTAAGCTCAATGAATTAGGTATCAAACCATTCAAAAGAAACAAATACTTAGAAAAAGTAAAATTAATTTTAGAAGATGAAGATATGACAAATGAATTCAGAACTACAATTTACAATAGACTCCTTGAAAATTGTAAAGAACCACAAGACTATATGAAATTAGTAGAAGATTGTAGAGATGTCCCTACTGAAGGATTAGGAGTATCATTCGGCATGTATAAAAAATGTCAAGAAGAAGGAATGGATGATAATAGTTTACTATACTTACACGACGGATACAAAAATATATTAAACAACAATAAGACTATTATTAATAATGTAGATATGGTTCTAATTTTGTTGAATTGTGATATAAGACAAAAAGTCCTTTCTATTCATATTTCTTTAGAATTATTAAGAAAACAAAATGAAAAGAAAATGGTTAAATCTATCTTAGATAACATATATGAGATTGATAAACCTGTAATAAAACAAGTGGAAGAAGAATTGAGAAATAAGTTAGCACAAGAAAAAATAGAAAGGAGCAAATTATTTAACGAAGTTAATAGACAACAAATTGAAGAAAGAAAAGAGCAAATCATTAAGAAACGCGAACCAGCTATAATTAGTGCTATTATGGAGAAGATGAGAAAAGAAAAATCGGACGAAGAACCTATAATAGAAACAGATAATGTTAAAGAATTTATAGAAAACGAAGACAAAAATACTGATAGTTTCATAGCAGAACAAGAAAATTTATTAAGAGATCAAAATGCTGCTGCTGCGGCTGCTGGTGGCGGTGAAGAAAATGAAGCTGAAACCGAAACAAATCTTAACGAAAGCGAAATGTTACAACAAGATAAAAAAGATGAATTAGACGATGGTTATGATATTTTTAATAAAGAAACAAGAGCTGGGTTTTGTAAAAATATTAACACTAACGGTATTATAAATAAGGGTGATTTACACCCATTATTGAATAGATGTAGCAATTTTTAGATTGAAAATTCAAACTCATCATTTTCACAGTAATCATCTTCTTCTTCCCCAAATACTTCTTCTTTTAGTAAATCATCTATATTTTTATTATTTACTGTTACAAAATCTTCTTCTGTAGAATTAGCATCTGAAAGTTCTGAAATAAGTTTTTCTTCATCTAGATAGATATCACACATCCCAGTCCCAGCTTTGATAATTTGACCCATCATAATGTTACTTGACACACCATTAAGTTTGTCTTTTTCACCAAAGATACCTGCTTTAATCAGTTGATCTGTAGTATCTTCAAATGAGCACTTAGCAAGAGGACCAATGTCTCCACGATTGATACCTTGACGATTAATAGCAGTTAGAATCCCCTTATTTGTCATTATATCGCAAAGGAGTTCTATATGACGATCATTAATATAGGAACCTTCAAATTCAATAACTTCTGTTATCTGCTCAATAAGAAGTTCTCTCGCTGCTTCAATACCTAGACATCCATAAACTTCAATAATATCATTTGAATATGTATGAATGAAATCAACATACATTGAATTGAATACGTCAAGAAGATTGACACCATCTGTTTCTAGAATCCATGTCTTTTCTTTATTTATTTCTCCATCTGTAAAAGCATGGTAGTCTTGTTCACTCATAACTATATTTGTAATGTTTTTGATACCCTTAATTACAACATTACTTAAAATATCTTCTTGAATGTTCTTAAAAATTGATATGATATCACTTTGATCGGATAAACCATTTAGTTGTTCATCTTCAGTTCCATTTATTTCAGCTTTTATAGATAAACGACCAATCAACTCACTTGAATTATCATCTGAATAGATAAATTCTAGTTTATCAATATCATATTCCATTAGTGCGATGTAAATATCTTCCATAACAATACCCTTATCCATCATAAGTTCCTTATTGAATGTAAATCTTATGATCCATGGACATTTATCTTCATAAGTGGCATCTTCGCCATTTTCAAAATCCAAGAATGTTTTATACATTTGTAGCATACCCTTATCATCTTTAATTTCAGTATCAAAGTCATTATTCTTAGGGTCATAGTATATTTGATTCTTAATTACAATATCTCTAAGAATAGTATATTCTAGTTTATTTTTAGCATATTGTGATTTATTCTGAAACATACCAAATTCATCTTTAAGACGAATGATAGTTGATGGAGCCTTTAGATTCTTTGTAACACCAAGTAACTCCCTTAGACGTGGAATACCACGAGTAACATTAGACTTAGCACTTACACCAGCATAGTGAAACGTATTAAGTGTCATTTGTGTGGCTGGTTCACCAATACTTTGAGCCGCGATAGCACCCACCATCTCACCTGGAGATATCTTTGACTTTTCATAGGTTTCTTTAATAGTATCAATTATCTTTTCATATTCTGCCTTTTGTATCTTAAACTTTTTAATAAGTGCCTTAGGATGTAGATGAACATCGATGAGAACTGAAAGAATTGTATTTTCTTTTTGTTCAATGTTTTCTTTGAGAGCATAATTCTGATTTAATATCTCAATCGGAGATATGTCCGACTTACTATTTTCCTTTTTACATACATTTGTAATAATACGAGCAATGTGTACTGGGAAACGAACACTATTTGATATCTTATTGTTTTTGAAAACATTCTTATACATATATATCTTGTTTTGAAGGATTGCATAAAATGCTTCTTCTAGATCATCTTCAAAATTATCACCCATACTATCAATTGCTTCTTCAGTGAGAATATCTTCCCATTTTGTATCTTTATCAAAGATGAAACCTTTACATATTTCTTCAGTAGTCATATCTATGATGATTAAACTTTGTTCTTCAACAGAACAAGCATCCATGCCATCTTCACCATACTTGAATTGAACTATACAATCAGAGTTATTTCTAACACTTCCATCATATCCAACCCTTAAGTCTTCCATAGACTTGACAAGTTTTCTTTGAAGATAACCTGTTTCAGATGTCTTTACAGCTGTATCAATAAGACCTTCTCTCCCACCCATAGCGTGGAAGAAGTATTCTTGGGGGGTTTGTCCCGATATGAATGAGTTTTCTACAAACCCTCTTGCTTCAGAAGAGTCATCATATTTACTGTAATGTGGTAGTGTTCTATCTTGATAACCATACGGGATACGTTTACTCTCTACATTTTGTTGTCCTAGGCACGCAACAATCTGTGCTATATTAGTCGCCTTACCTTTAGAACCCGAATTAACCATATTTGTTACTCTATTCTTTTGATCTAAGTTAGATAGACCAATATTACCCGTCTGCGAAAGAGTATTATTTAGAATACTATTTACCTTACTTTCAAAGTATTCGCTATTTGTCTTTCCTGAAAAGTTTTCAAAGATATCTAGATGAAACTCCTGCATAATCTCATTAATCTTAAGTTTGTTTTTCTCAATAACTTCTTTGATCTTTACATTTGTTACATCATCGGCAATCATATCGCCAATTCCAACACTAAAACCTTCAATGATTAAGAAGTAAGATGTTATTTTTTGCATATCATCGATAAAATCCTTTGTAGCTTTGGAACCAAGATCATTATAAATTGTATGGATTAGACCCTTTGAAGTTTTAGTAAAGATACCTTTATCTAAACCTCCCGAAATTAGTTTTCCATTCTTAATAACAACTTTGTTGAGATAATCATCTGGATGTGTATCATGAGATGAATTTTTCATAGTTAGATTGATACTTTCAGGGATAATGTAAGACATAATATCTTTTCCAGACCATAACTTAACCTTTTCGCCAAATATATCAATATCTAGAGAATGTTCGGGAATCATCCCACCTTTTCTCTTGAATGAGCTTAATGTTGATACTAGATTCATCATTTGATTCTTAGTAAAGTAGGATGTTTCAACATTTTCTTTTACAACTGGTTCTGATTTCTTCTTTATTGGATAAATATTTGTATTGTTTGAAAAGTAATAACTGTCAACACCAATCCCTTCATGTGTAATTGTTTCACCCTTTGTTAGCTTATTAATACCCAAGAGGGTATCTTGGACAATAGCTATAATAGGTTTATTTTCCCTCGGAGAAATAATTTGATAGTTTACAGAAGCAATATTCATTAGTTCTGAGACACAAGCAATTGATTGTGGAACATGCATATTCATTTCATCACCATCAAAATCAGCATTATATGGAGGAGTAACACTTACATTAAGGCGGAAAGTATTACCTTCCATTACTTTTACTCTGTGTCCCATCATGCTCATTTTGTGAAGAGAAGGTTGACGGTTGAATAACACGTGATCACCATCCCTTAGATGTCTGTGAACAATGTATCCATTCTTAAGTTCAATATCATCTATATTAGATTTTGTAATTGTAACATTTGTTTTATCATGCTTAACAATCATCTTAATTCCAGGATAATTATTAACGCCATTTTGAAGTAATTCGTTTAACTTTTCTTTATTGAAATCATTGACTATCTCGGGATAAGTTAGATTTTTAGCAATTGAAATAGGAACACCAAGTTGGTCAAGTTCAATATTAGGATCTGGAGTAATAACGCTTCTTGCTGAAAAGTCAACCCTCTTACCCATAAGATTATTCCTTATACGTCCATCTTTACCCTTTAGACGCTGTCTTATAGCTTTAAGGGCTCTCCCAGAACGATGAACTGCTTGAGCAATTCCAGGAAGTTCATTATCTACAAGAGTAGCGATATGATATTGAAGGACTTTTGACCAGTCATCAACAACTTCAATACGACTATTTGATTCTATCTTTTGTTTGAGTGTATTATTACACTTAATAATATCGCAAAGTTTATGTGTTAAATCATCATCCATCCTTTGAGAATCATCCTGCTTTACAGAAGGCCTTACAGATGGAGGTGGAACAGGAAATACAGAACAGATAAGCCAATCTGGACGACACCAAGTATCTGTAAAACCCATTATATTTACATCTTCATCTGAGATTCTTTCTAGAATCTCTTTTACTCTTTCAATGGAAATCTTTTGTGTTTTTAAAGAAGCATCATCTAACTTTTTCCATACAGCCGTAATACCATCCATACCTTCAAGCTTAATTTTATCAGGTTGTTTTGCCCCACAACCATCATCATTTTCTTGACCACATCTGTTTATTTTTTGACATAGATTGTATATTTCATTCCAACGAACTTTATTCGGCTTTTTCATTAAAGACTTAACAATGGGTGAATCTTTATCAATCAAAAGCTTTGAACATTGTAGACATGTACATTTTAGTACCTTTAAAACATATTGAACAAATTGCCAATGATAAACAGGTCGTGCAAGCTCCACATGTCCAAAATGACCAGGACAATCAATATTATTCTGACCACATGTAGAACAAACCTTACCCATCTCAGTAGTGCCCATACGTGGGTCGAATAGACCCTTAATTACAGGTGTATCTTTTTCATATGTTTCATGTTTTGTTATTTCAACCACTGAACGGGATTTTATTTCTTCTGGACCCAAAATACTAAATTGAACTCCAATAACATTGTTTGTTTCTGGTTCCGTATATTGTTTGTTCATACCTATTATAATATCTATTATCTTTTTTTTTAAATAAAAATCAAATTTCTAAAATTTGAAAAACATATAAAAAAAAATTATAAAGTAATATTACTACAAACTATTAAATGGAAAACGAAAAAAACTCTCATAATATGATTACCCGATCAAAGAAAAATAATAATGATGAAGAACCTGAAAAAGAAAACAATCTTGTCCTTGAAAAAGTAGACAGTAGTGGCAACTTAATGGATTTAATTGATGATAGTAAACCAACTGATTTTGATGAAGAGATGCTTAAAAAAGAAATTGACAGACTAAGGAGAGGGTCACTAAAGAAAGGTAAATCACCAAAGAAAGGTAAATCACCAAAGAAAGGTAAATCACCAAAGAAAGGTAAATCACCCTCTAAAAAAATCAGCAAAAGAGGGAAGAATCCTAATATTATGGACTTAATATTACCTTATATTCTAATGAGCGCATTTGGTTCCCAACAAGATCTTAAAAAAAAGAAATCTCTACGAGATCGTAAAATTAATATAGATGAACTAATAGAAGAACAAAATATAGAAATAAAAATAGAAGATATGCCGATAGAAGAAGATTCTTCAGAAGAAACTTCAGAAGAAACTTCAGAAGATTCAAGTGAAGAATCACTCTCTTCTGAAGAAGATGTTGATCTTGATGATATTAACTTTGAAGAAGGTGATTCTGATGAAGACTATGAAGAAGATAGTGAAACTGATGAAGAACTTGAAGAATCATCGGATACAGAAGAAGAGTTTGAGTATGATGAATACGATGATAAATTCATAGAAATAATTGAAGATGATATTCATGAAGATCAAGAACTTGAATATTTTCAAGATCTAACACCTGAAGAAAAACAAAAACATATTACAGAACTTGAAGAAATAAAAAAGATAAACAAATCAAATATACCATTACGTTTTAAGATCTTGAATTCTAATATGGATATTAAAACAAAATCAATTGCTATTGAAAATATAGAAAAACTAGGGGAAATGGATGTATCAACAGGAGAATATTGTAAAATTGATAAGTGGATTAATGGTCTTATCAAGATCCCCTTTGGAAAATTTAGAGATATAGAAATTACAGAAAAAAATACAAATGAAGAAAAGAGAAAATTTCTATATAACATATATTCTACACTCGATAAAGCAATTTATGGACATAAAGAAGCTAAAATGCATATTCTACAAGTAATTGGTAAATGGATCAAAAACCCTACATCACAAGGAAATGTTCTTGCTCTTCAGGGACCAATGGGTAATGGTAAAACAACTCTTGTTAAAGAAGGAATCGCCAAAGCTATCAATAGACCATTCGCATTCATTGCTCTTGGAGGGGCATCTGATTCTGCTTTCTTTGACGGACATTCTTATACATATGAAGGTTCTCATTGGGGGAGAATTATTGATATACTGATTGAATCTAAATGTATGAATCCGATAATTTACTTTGACGAACTTGATAAAGTAAGTGAAACCTTTAAAGGAGAAGAGATTATACATCTATTGACACACCTAACTGATCCTTCACAAAATACACTCTTCCAGGATAACTATTTTCCTGGGGTCCACATTGATCTTTCAAAGTCTCTCTTTATATTCTCTTTTAATGATGAATCAAAAGTTGACCGGATTCTTAAAGACAGAATGTATGTTATCAATACAAAAGGATTTAAACCAGATGATAAAATAGAAATTTGCAAAGATTACATCCTTCCTGAACTAATGAATACATTTATGTTCAACAAAGAAGATATATTATTTGAAAAAGATGCTTTAGAATATATAATCAATACATTTACAGAAAAAGAAGAAGGTGTGAGAAACCTTAAAAGATGTATTGAAACAATAATTTCAAAGATAAATATCTATAATCTTTCTCAAAGTGAAAGTGAAGAAAACAAAATACCACTTACATTCAAACTTGATAATTTTAAGATACCTCTAAATGTAAGCAAAGAAATTGTAGAGACTTTACTATCTAAAAAGGAAGATAACTATAAGCCTCCAGAACACATGTATATGTAAGTATACATAAATATAATGAAATATTTAAATTTTTATCAATTATTTTTTTATCAAAAATAACATTTTTCTATAATTTTATTTATTTTAAGTAAATGGTTCGTAAAAATTATAAATGGAATATTTCGCTGGAAGAAGGAAAGAAAATAGTAGATGATAAGGTAATGAGTATTTTAACCGACAGAGGTAAAATTGAGATATCTGAATTAAATTTCCTCATCCTTTCTAGAAGTCGCGATATTACCATTGAAAATAATAAAAAGAAAAAGAACCTACAAAATTTCATACGTAATGTTCTAGGAGGATTACGTAATTATCTTGAAATGAATAAAAATTATGATGTTACTCAAAAGGGTATTGAAGTTTTTGTTGATATAAAGAAAGATACTGAAGGGGAAGACATTTACTTTTTGAATGATTGGGTCATCGTAGAATAATATATTATATATTATTATACTATTATGGGAAACTTTATGTCTTCAGGAAGCGAAAAAAAAGAAAAAGATTCAAAGTCAGAACCAGAACCAGAACCAGAACCAGAACCAGAAGAAAAATTAAGTGAAAATGGTAATAAATATTGTCAAGGATACCTTGTAACACATTGTAATTTAAGTAAATATCCACCAAATCCTCAGAATTCAATGGATAATCCTAATATAGCTAAATGTAATCAACGTTTTGTACCTGTCTCTAAAACAGAATCTAGTACAGGATATTTACAATGTAAGCTTAGTAAAGATGGAAATGCTTGTAATATGTGGAATGAGGTTGATAAATCTGATAAAGTTAAATGTGATTTAGAAGTAGATGGTTTACCATATTGTGAATCTGATATATTATATGGTCCAGGAACATCCTCTCTTGTCGGTAAACCAACTCATTTTATAGGGTTTGAAAGGGCCAAGCTGAATGCTTTAGTAAAGGCTCAAAAAGAAAAATGTCGTTGTGAAGATGGAAAAAGCGTTAAAGGTGAAAATAATACTGTAAAGTTAGTAACTACAATTCAGGTGCCTACATACAATTGGTATTGTGGATGAATATTTTACTAAATAATATATATATTTGTATTATATAAATGTTTGATATTGATTCTAAGATGCAAAAAGTCTTATTATTTTATTTAGCGATAAATGCTGTAGTTTACTATTACAAACCTACATTTTGTTTTGATGAAAAAGGAAACTTTAAAGACTTTGGTGTTGGAGAAAAAAAAACAATTGTCCCTTTCTGGCTTATAACACTCGCAATAAGTATGTTGTTTTACCTTTATATTTCTGTTCAAAATGACGATTTTGTTTGATATCTTTTCTTATTATATATTTTTTTATAACCTACTATGAAACCAGAACTTGTTGACTTAGAAGAAATTTTTAAAGAAAATTCATCTATATTTTTAAAAGAAAAGAAACATGATTTACCAGTATCTAAGCCTAAAAAGGTAGATTATAAAGTTAGTTACAATTCTCTCTTTAATTTTTTAGGATTATGTATTGTAATAATTGGATTATACTTTCTTAATAAACGAAAAAAAGAAAAAGAAGAACGAAAACAAGAATTGGAAGGAAAAATCTATAAACTAAAAGATATTATAAAAAATAATAATGAGTTCATACTTTAATATATTTATAATTATAAAAGAATAATGTCAGGGCAAAGTGATATTGATTATTATCTAGAAAGTATAAGTGTTTTTTACGATGAAAAGCTTAAATTTTTATCAACAAAGGACAATTTTCTAAGATGTAAAGGGTGTCCGACAAATAAAGAATTCAAAGAAGAATATGATAGAGTTAGTTTAAGTTGTGGAGGTAAAGATGGTGATAAAGATTGCGGAATGAAAATAGTTATTAATTTCCCCAAATATGTTCATTATGAAAAAGATATGGATTTATTGAAAAATGAACTTGAGGCGGGATTAAATTTAGAGAAGATAAATGAATTTATGGATGTTTCTGAAAGTATCGAAAAAGATACTAGAAAAAGAAAAAAGATAGAAGAAGAAATGAAAAAAATAACAGACAATTTTTACAAAATTAATGTCCAAAATAAAAAAAAAGATATTGAAAACTTTTACAGGAGTAGAGTAGAAAAAACTAAAAGATGTAGAGAAATATTAAAAGACATCAATAATTTTGAAGAAAGTGAAAAAGTATTATTAAGAAAAGAATATGTTTCGCTTGTTAAACGATTAAATGAAGAATACATTAATATAAAAAATTTGATAGAAACATTTCAACCATATCACATGGTTAAAAAACCCGAAGTAACATTAATGAATAAAGTAGAAAGTGAAAAAAAGAAAATAATAAAAAAGAAAAAGAAACCCCAAGAAAATGATGGTATAAAGTTTTCTCAAGGTGATATTGTAAATTGGGATAATAAAGGTGTCATTACAAGTGGATTTATAAAGAGTTCTACTGAAGTAAAAGGGATGTATAAAATAGTTGATGATAATGGAACTACATTTTATGTTCCTAAAGATCAAATAAAAAAGGGTGAATTTGAACCAGAACCACAAATGGAAGAAGAAGAAGTCCAAGAATCTCCTAAACCAGAAAAACAAGGAAAACTATATTACAGTAATTCTAAAGAAAATAAATGGTTTTCTACATTCAATCTAGCAAATCCATTTAAATATAATGGTATGGAGTATCCAACAGTTGAACATGCTTTCCACGCACAAAAAGTAGCTGATGATGATCCCTTGGTTGAAGAATACAGATTGGCCTTATCAACCAATATTGTTGATGTACTAACGCCAAATGATGCTAATAAATTTGGTGGTAAAACATCTTTTAAAGAAAACAATTTTACTTTAAGAAGTGACTGGAATAGTATAAGATTAAAGATAATGGAAGAAATATCTAGAGAATATTATCAATCAAATAGAGAACTTATCGATAAATTGATAAATACTGAAGAAAAACTACTAATCCATAAAGGATTTAGAATAGATGACTACTGGGGTGTAAAAAAGGATGATAAAGGTGAAAATAATCACGGGAAAATATTAATGAAGTTGAGAGAAGAGTTTAAAAATGATTAATTATCCGTTAGAAGATTTGAAAGCTTCAAAGCACGAATCATGCGAGTTACACCAATACCTCCGCCCGACCTTTGAAAGAATGGCTTCTTAAGGAATTCTTCAAGTTCTGCTTCAACGCGCGCCTTTCCAAATTGTGCGAATAGCGTATTTGCGTATTCACCTCCAGAAATAGTGTAAAAAGTATCGCGCATAGCCTGAGGATCGCAACTACGCTCAGCACTTCCAATAGTTTCAATTCCGTGCATGATAACATCAATCTTGTTAGAATGAAGCTTGCTATCATGAAGCCTCATGTTCCAAAAGGGTGAGGTCCTTTCAGGGAAGTTTTCAAGGAAGAATACAGGGCCATGATCTTCACCGAGCTTTTCTTCATGTTCATTTTCTAATTCACCAGTCTGAACATCAACACCATATGTCTTACAAACATTGTCGTAATCATCTGATGGGAATGTTCCATCATCTTTTCTCTGGAAACCAAGGTAATCAAGCAGTTCGCCTTCCATCTTTCTTAGTTCATCAATACCCCCCTTTAGTTCAAACTCAAACATTGGGAAGATCCTGTCATGACGTCCAGGAACAGGATCAGGCTCATTGCGATATGATGTAGATACGCAAAAGAAACCATTTTCATCGGGATGTTCTAGAAGGTAGTGTTCAAGCCACATCTGTCCTGTCTGGGGAAGAGGCCAAATTTGACCTTCGTAGTTATAAGTTGCGATAGTCTTTGGATCTTCACATGCAGCCAAAATTGACTTTTTGTTTTGAGGATGGACTTCTCTAAATCCCTTAACCTCCTTAAAAAACTTTCTCATCTTGCTGACAACAATATCAAAGTTCTTGTAATTTTCTCCTTCCATTTTTTTAAATATAATTATTATTTATTTTTTAAGTATATTTTTAGCATTTCTTAACATTTTTATGTGTTTCAAAATATTGTCATAGTTCGCATTTTCAAATGTAGGGGTTATTGTTTTCATTTTTAAATTAAAGTATGATATTACTGCCAACAATATCAATAAAATAACTATTAATATGTAAAATCTCGTGTTACTAGAATTATCTTTTTCACTTTCCATATAACTAATATAAATATTTTTTATAGTTTATTTACATTTATATTTTTACAATACTATAATATATAGGGTTTAGAATGGCTTCTTCATTAAGTATTAGTAGAGCTTCTTCTGTTATGGGATCTATCCTAGATAGAAGTATAGATATTCCTAGAGATATTTCTTTTAGAGGTGACTTTACACTAGTAGATAGAAGTGGTGGAAGCAGTTCTGTATTAAGGGAGAGAGATCTGAAAAAACTCACTGAAGTTTCCGACGGAGAAGTATTATCAAATAAAGCACTTGTTGTTAATTCTGACAAAAATATCACTGGTGTTAATGAACAGACAAATACAGGTAAGATGAAATTTGATATTGTAAAAAATGAAGATGAAGGTTCTCTTGATTTAGTTTTTTCTAGAGCAAGAGGAAATACAATAAACAAAACGGAAACATATCATAGAAATCATATTGGTGTTATATCATATGAAACATATGTTGCCGGAGATTATACAGATACAGCTGGTATTGATGTAAATACCTATAAGAAAAGTTATTCCAATAAATATAGTGGAAGTGAAATCCTTTTTTCAAATACTGGTGGTAGCGATATAAATAGTGGAAAACACGATAGTTTAAAAATAGATGCTACAGGAAACACAAATATACTCAAAAGTAAAGAGCTAAGGCTTAATACTTCTAGATCTACAAATTATTCTAGTTTTAGACCTGCGATAAATACTCAGTCACCAGGTTATACGATGGAACTACCGGCAGGTAAAGGGGCTGTTGGAGATGTCTTACGTATTAATAGTGTTGGTTATGGTGGCGTGATAAGAATGACATCAAATGATCAGGGAGTGATTACAGAAGCAACTATTAATGACAGAGGTAAGGGATATGATCCAAATTATATTCCGGAAGTAAGAACTGAAGTAAATATGACAGGTGGAAAATTAAAAGAAAATGATAGTGTTGGTGGAGAAACAATTGCAGATGCAGATACCATCATACTTTCATCAAATGCTAAAAATATTGAACATTATTACAGGGGATGGATTGTTGAAACAATCAATCCTAATTTTAAAAGAATTATTTATGGTTATAATTCATCAGATAAAACAGCAACTCTTTCAAGCAACATTACATCATCTACAACAACCTTAACTCAATATAAATTGACTGAAGGACACTTCAGTGGTTTAATGAATATAAATAGCTCTCAAGAAATAACAATAGGTGTAATCATAACATTTAATGAAGCGAGTTACAATTATATTATTGATAATTATTTTCAAAATTGGACAATCTATGTAGATATTAATAGTCACCTTTATCATGGAACAATCACATCGTCTACAGCGAATGTAATATCTGATTATCCAATACATATATCAAACAATGTTATTCTTGTAAATTGGTCATTTGCTATTCCACCTGGTTCACATAGTAGTCGTATTTTTTCATTATCGAATAATACGATTATACCAGCTAGTATTCAAATTACCAGTTTAGATTCTAGTGGAGAAATAGATTCTATAGAGCTACATGATGGTGGTAGAGGTTATATTCCATCAGTTACTATAGATGTCCCTATTTCTTCACAAAATAAATTAGAGTGGAGTAAAAATAGTCTTGAAATTGAAGCATGGGGATACGACAAAATAGAAAGTTATTGTACTGGAGACGGATTTACAGGATCAACAACAGAATTTAGTTATATACTAATCAATCAAACAGATTCTCTCATAGATGATGGTTCATCTCCATTAGTAACACAAATATCAAACGGTTCATGGACGGTTGAATTAACAAATAAAGACTCAAGTATTACTTCTTGGACTAAATTTTATGGTGTTGTTAGACATTATGATCATACTAATGGTAAACTATATATTAATACTGGAAATAGTGCTACAGAAAATGCAATACCAACAACAAATACATCAACCCTCTATAAATTAGTAAAATATACTGAAAGTGGTTTTACAGGACCATATAGTGATTCTTCTCTCTTACTTGGACAAGAATCAAGTTCTTCAGTTGTTCCAAAATACAGCGAATCCAATACCAATGATAATCATTATCAGAATTGGTTATTTATTTCTTATGGATATGGAATTTATGATATTGATGATAGTTTTACAGGTGTGATAACAAATTATGATGGCACGACTAAACAAGCAACGGTTGTCCTTTCAAATAATAATAATGGTTCTTTTTCGGGACCATCTACATATATTCTATCTAACACGAGACCATATGGAACAAGTTTAAAAGCTGGTCCTGGATTAGCGGGTGGTGGTAATTTAGCAAATAATGTTTCTGTTGAATTAGATTTATCAACCCATGATAGTAACGGTGATACCTCTAATTATGCTCTGCATAATCAGATTGATAAAATATTAATATATTCAGCTAATGATAAAAATACTAAGATGCCTACTATGACAAATTTTTTGTCGGCTATAAGTGGAACAGGTCTAACATCCGGAAGTAGTGGTTTAATTGTGAATAATTCACAGAGTTTTGTATCAAATATATCTGATAATTTTAAAATGTATTCAACAAGTGGTCTTCATTCATCTCATTATATAAATATAGGAAAAGATGACAGCGAACATTTAAATATAAAAAATGAATATGACCTTTCTAATAATTTAAAAAAAACAATTATTAAAACACAAAGTAATAATACAGGACGCGATACATCATTACAATTTGATATTCAGGACGGCGTAGATGTATTAACAATAAATGACGATGGAATATCTGTGAAAAAAGGTATCGTAGAAAGTATAACTATATCTAATTCAGGAAGTGGTTACACAGTCGCCCCACAAATAACATTTTCACCTTCTCCTTTTGGAGAAGATTTCACCGCCACAGCTACATGTACTATTAGTAATGGGGGAGTAGATAGTATTACGATTACTAGTAAAGGTTTGGGTTATTCATCAAGTTTTTTACCAATTATAACTCTTACAGAAAACCCATCTGGAACTTCTGCAGTTTTAACCCCAGTTATTAATGATTCACGCAATATAATCGGTCAAATAAACAATAGTAACGTAGAGTTTGACGGTTATTTTAGAAATTTAATTATCAGTGGTGATCAAACATTTAATGGTATCCTTAGGTTTGAAGAAGAAGGTGCTGTAGCAATTGCTAATCCAGCTAATCTTGATTTTTCAGAAAACAATAGTACATTTCTTTTTGGTTATAATGTGGGTAAAGGTGGTGGTGGGATAAGAGGAGAAACCAATACTAGATCAACATTTGTTGGATATGGGGTTGGATACAACTCCACTGATGAGGCTATTAATAACACATTCTATGGTTTTGAATCTGGAAAAGAAAACCAAGGAGGTAAATATAATACTTTTATTGGTTCTAGTTGTGGTATAAATTCTTCTACGTCCGACTACAATACATATGTGGGTTATGAATCATCAAAAGAAATAAATGGAAGTTATAATACTTCATTAGGATCTTTTGCTGGTAATGGTTCCAGTTTAAATAAAAATATAACCAATAATGTTTTTATAGGTTATAATTGTTTGAAAACAGGATTAGGAGGAAATTATAATACATATGTTGGAGATCATTCAGGTTTTAACTCTAATTGCGATGACAGTGTTTTTATAGGTTATAATAGTGGTTATCACTCGGATGGAGATGGTAATGTATTTGTAGGAAGAGAATCTGGATTTAATACAGATACATCTCTTTTTAATACTTTAATTGGTTATCGTAGTGGTTATTATATAGATGGTAATGATAGTAATGTTAGTCCTGGTTATACAGGTAATGCCTTTATGGGATATAAATCAGGATACAATCTAAAAGGGACATCATCAAGAAATATTGTTATAGGTCCCGATGCTGGTCCAGTTGAAATTCTAACAACCGACGAAAATTATGATGAGGATATAAGTAACATTGAACATTTCAAAGTATATATCGATACAAGAGGTCCTTCAAATACACCTTTATTACTTGGAGATCAAAGTGATAATACATTACAAACAATAAAACTTAACGCGGCTGTTACAATCAGTAATGAGGCTAGTGCTGGAACACT
>ENA-UOXV01004332-UOXV01004332.1-marine-metagenome-genome-assembly--contig:-NODE-4332-length-16382-cov-5.206039_pt1 | contig 16382 bp, 17 predicted proteins | sample MGYA00238165_ERZ766961 | MGnify/ENA primary metagenome ERZ766961 (study PRJEB28924, sample SAMN03173240) | marine metagenome | biome: Marine; feature: Water; material: Subsurface seawater | place: North... | reverse complement strand
CTATCGCAATCGGCAATTATATATACAGAATTAACAAGAAAAGATATTGAAAAAATAATTGGAATGAAACCGGTTGATTTAACCAAATATAAAAAAGCATTTGTTCACAAGAGTGTTGTAAAGACCGCAAAAGAATGTAATGAATTACCAGAATATATGAGAGAATCATATGAAAGATATGAATTTTTAGGCGATTCTGTATTAAGTCTTATTGTTGCGAGGTATTTATTTTCTAAATATCCAAATAGCGATGAAGGTTGTTTAACTAAAATACGAACTAAATTAGTGAATGGTAAAACTCTTGCTTTATTCTCAAATAAACTTGGATTAAGTAAATTTTTAATTTTAAATTATAAAGTAGAAAATATTAATGGTAGAACTAATGATAGAATATTAGAAGATGTTTTTGAAGCGTTAATATGTTCTATTTATTTAGATCTGGGGTTTAATTATGCGGAAAAATTTGTAATAGACCATATTGAAAAACATATAGATTTTGACAAAATATTAGAAGATCATAATTATAAAGATATTTTACTTAGATTTTGTCAAAACAGATTTGGAACAACTCCTACTTATAATATTACAGAAACCAACGGACCACCTCATAATAGAAATTTCAAAATCGCCTGTTATATCCAAGATATAGAATATAAAAATGGTAATGGTAAAAATAAAAAAGAAGCTGAACAAATTGCAGCAAGGGAAACTTTAAAACACTTCAAAGTAATTTAATTTATAATTTTTTTATAAGCATTTTCAATTATCTTTTCCGAATGTTTAAAATCTTTACCGTGATTATCATCTCTCCAAGTTACGTGATTGCACATAGTATGCGCGATTTCGTGTATAACTAATTTCATAATTTCTTTCATATCATTAAATCTTCCATTTTTATTCCGTAATGTTATAAATACATTTCTATAACTTGCGCGTAAATTTCCATCTTTACCAATATCTGTAAATTTAGACTTATATAAATATTTGGGTTTATTCAATCCGTAAAACATAGTACCGATTTGCATTTCAGATAATAAGTGTTTATTTGGGTGAATATCACAAAAACATTCAATTAATTTATGATCGTAATCGGTGTATATATTAGAATATTTATTTAATTCTAAATAATTACTAATCATTACAATTATATTATTAATATAGTCTAAAATCAATCCAGCTGTATAATAATCATGATATATATTTAATACTTTATAATTTATTCCATGAATATTAACAGTTGTATAATTTTTGTTTTCATCAAAGTCCCAAAATTCTTTAGTTTTCATCCTTATATTATTATTATTTATTATTATTTATTATCATTTATTATCATTTATTATTAATAAATGATATATTTACCAGAACAGATTTTATATTATAAATGTAATTTTTTAAAAAGACTACAATATTAATATTTTCAATCAAAAGTTATTTCGATACCTAATGGGGATGTATATGTTTTTTTTTTGTTTTTCTTTTCTTTATTTACTTTTCCAAATACATTTCCATTTTTTGGAAATTTATAAAAATTATGAGCAATTCCTGAATTGCCTCCGCTTGGATCAAATGCGGTTTGTACCATATTTCCATTATTTCCATTATTTTCTATTTTATATGGGTTTTTATTTATTTCTTTAATTGGAATTTTAGGTGGTCCGGGAACATTTCTTCCGTAATGATTGAGGTTTCGTTCTTTTATTCCCTGACCATTAATAGACCATCCAGAATTAAATCCACCCGATAATAAATGTTGAGAATTAGTATGTCTATCGGCATAATTTTTAAGATTTCCTGAAATAAACGCATTAGTTATTTGCCTCTCGATTGGTACCTGTTCTCTTAGATAATTTTCCCCTGTTATTCTTGAAACACCATTACCTCCGGCGGCATAAGTTAAAAAAGGTTTAGTTGAATTAACCGGGGCTGTAATAAATTTATTCAAATACTTTGTAGAAGACTTTATTTTTTTTTTAATACCGAAATTGTTACTTAAATTGTTACTTAAATTATTTGAATTATCGTAAAATTTCATTTTATTTATATAATCATTAGAAAATGTACTGGGGGAATTCATTTTTGCTATAGTATGACCTTTTAAATTTTGGGAATAATTAGTATTATCTATAAGTTTTTGTGGACACGGCCATGGTTGTCTTTCTAATTGCCATTGTTTTGTACCTGGTGTTGTCATTCCAAAATTATTATAATTAATACTTGTTTTATGTGTATTTTTTATTGGTAAATCGCTTCTAAGTGGGATGGCACACGAAGGTTGAAAACCTTGTAAAATGAATTGATTATCGGATGGTCCATATGGTCTATCCATAACGTGACACGTACCACCAAAACAATTATTTCGGTGTTTTCTAATATTATTTAAACTTCCGATATTATCCGTATTATCCTTATAATCAATTACAATATTCGAACCAAGTAAAGGTATTTTGTTTGAATTATTAGTTCCAAATTTATTTATAAAATTACGCAAAATATTATTTGAACCAGAAATCATTTTAGATTTTTTATGAGGTAGGCCATTAATTTTTGGACTTCCGGTAAATGCTACTGGAAATTCATTAATTCTTGGCTCATTATATTTTACAAATGGTATATCTTTTTTAGAAATCATTATTAAACATATATTTACATTTGGATTGTCTTTTAAATATTTAAACATAGGTTTACAATGCTTACAGTTTTTCAATAAATACATAGTTATCATTATAACTTACAATAATTATAATTATACATTATTTTTTTTTAATTTTATTTTAATTTTAATTAGTAATAACATTATGAATATAGATTATGATAATATGTTGGGAGGGTCTGATTATGATTCAGGGTCTGAAAATGTAGATAATGATGATGAATTACCGGAATTGATAGATGAGAGTGAAAAATATAATTCCGTTGAGCAGAATACAATAGAATATGAATATTTACAGGCAATACAAAATAAAATACAACTTGGACAAATAGATGATTATACATTTATGTTAGAAAAACTAATGATAGAATATAAACAAGCATTAAAATATAGAAGATTTAATGTAGATAATGAAGAAGATAAAAATAAAATTTCACGTATTGGAGAACTTAAATTAGAATTACAAACTGAACTTGTTAATGGAGTAATTGAAGAAATTGATTTTACAAGAAAATATTATAATTTGTTAAGACTTGAATACACATTATTATTAACATATGAAGATTATACATTAAAATCCAGAAAAATGGTCCCGGAAATGCCAGAATTAATAGATACAAATATAGAAGAATTGATAAAAAAAGAACATATATATTTAAAAACCATTGCGAAACAAAGAAACATTCCTTGGCCAGATAAACCTAAAATTAATAAAAAAGACACTAAACTTGTAAGATTACAAAAGTATATAATATATCATTTAGAGTTAAATAAAGCATCACAGAATGCTACACAATATATCCCTGGTTATAAAATACGAACATTTGAAGAACGTAAAATCGGTGAAGAAACAAAATGGGTTATTATGGATTCAGATAAATTTGTATACGAGAACCTAAAACAAGAATATAAAGAAAGTAAAAGTGATAGTCCATTATTTGTTGATACAAATTTAGAATTAAAGAACATTGCTATTAAAAATGTACTAAAAACAAAAACAAGAGAAGAATTATTAAATTGTATAATATCAGAAAATATTATTAATAAATTATCATATATTGAAACACTTAAAAATAATACAGTAGCTGTAATGAAATTTAGAGAATACCCAGAAACATACGCAAAATTGAAAGAAATAATCGGTGAAGAAGCTAAATATTATAAGATTACTGAAAATGATTTAATGAAAGATTTTAATAAAAAATTTTTCGATGTATCTCCAAATATCAATTTAAGCGAAATTCCTAAAACTTATAATCCAACATTTTATGTTAAAATAAAAGACCAAATATATAATACAGATATACCTAAATCATTCGATTTAGAGAAAAAAGAAAATAAAGAACTTTATAAAATAAATCCTTCTGTTAAAGGATATTCATTTTTATTAAAAATCGATAAAATACCAAATAAACGCAATAAAAGAATATCAGAATATACAGAGAAAGGAAGTGTAGTATCATTATCATTAAAACCAGCTTATTTTAAAACTGATAAAGTGTCGTCTGGTGTTATAGATGAAAAATTTTATAATATTATTAAACCATTACCAGATGATCTTTATAATGAATTAAAAGAAAAAAATTTACCTGAATTAAATACTGAACTTTCAAGAGTTTATGAGCTACATATTCCAGTAAAAGAACTATCAAAAACAGATAATGTAACCCAATTAGTTAGAAGATATGAAAATTTCGAAGATTATTTAAAAGATTTATTATCAATATTAGAAAGCAATTTTTTAATTCTCGAACGTACAGGATCATTAAAAAGTGCTGATATATTATATATTAGAATACAAAAAATTAAAAAATATTTAGAAACTGGCGTTGACCCGGAGTTTGATTTTTTTAATCGGTATTCATTAAATGATTTAATCAATCAAGATAAAAAAATCAAAGGACATCGTGAAAACGGAATAAATAAACTAAGAGAATATATTTTCGCATTTTATCCTCAAAATGAACCAATAATAGAAGTTTTAGAGAATAATATATTTGAATTCAATAATAAAGAATATTTGTTGAATATTGATAAAATTATATTTATATTTCGTGAATTTGACGATTCGTTAGATAATTATATTAATAATAGTCTATCATTTATTGAATTAATTTCGATGGAATTACCGTTGATTAAACCAAACGATGATTTACAAGATATTTATACTAATACGGAAAAAACATTTAGATATTTATATTCGTGGTTACCTAATAGCGATAATTATTTAAAATATAAGGATAAATTAGATTTAGCCAAAAATGATATTATTCAATTTAAAAAAATGAATACAGATTTAACCGATTTAGAATTAAATGAAATTTATGATGAAATGTTAGAATATAAACAATGGGAAAACTCAAAAAAAAAACTTAGTACTTTACAAATACCGACGAAAAAAAATCCAGTTCGTATTTTCGTAGATTTCTTAAAAAAAGAACGTAATAGATTAATATCAAGAAGAATTTATAGGGTGGCAAAAATAAGAGAAAGATTACTTTATCGTCAGGATTTAGTTAGAATTTTTAGTAATTGTAATTTATCTAACTTTGAAAAATCTGATATTATAACTTTAAGCGAAAGCGTTGAAAATATAGCGTATTCTTTGTCAAATAAGCCTGACGCTTATTATTTTTATATAGATTTAGTAAAGAATACATATAAAACTCTATGTAATTTGATAACTGAAAAAAAAGTAATTATACCTATAGTTACCGAATTTATAATAAAAGAGGGTGATTTAAATTATATTAATATAGAAAGATTAAATAAAATTTTAACAGTACTTGATGAAGATAATAAAACAGATAATAATTTAATGATTAAATTATTAGAAACATTAAGACATAAAGAATTATTAGCTTACAGAACATCATTGATTGAAGAACAAAATAAAGAACCGACTAATTATAAATTAAAATTAATTCAGGCTATTAACAAAGTCATCGATAGTAATAAGACTGAAAGGAAAAAAGAAATGTATTCAATTGCTAATAATACATACATATCACCAGTTGTAACAAATATAATTCCTAAAATACAACATGGTCCCGACAGTTTTTATATTCCTGAATATTATATAATAGGGGAGAATGAATATATATATGGTGGAAACTTTCCAGATTTTATTAATAATGAAACAAATGAAATAAATTATACAAATGATGAAATATATTCATTAGCAATTTTACTAAAACTTGATTATAAAGAAAATATTGATATTAAAGAATTATATTATGAATGTATGGAAAAATTAAAAAAATATTCCAGTTCTTATAAACAGGTTTATTCAAAACAAGTTTTATTAGATTATAACCCAACGCTTATTACTAAAAAACTATATACATCATATATAAATTATATATATAGACCAAGAATAGGTGTTAAACCCCCGGGTGATGTGTATATTGTGTATACAGATACACATAAAGTAAGTTATTGTGTACCATTTGAATATAATGAATACGGCGTTCCAGTTTATAGTTCTAAATTTTTAGATGAAAATATAAAACCGTACTATTATATAGAAGGTCCTTCAGAATTTAAAGAAGATTTAGCTGGTAATAATTTCTCTCATTCTACAATGTATATATTGGTTGAGTATAAAGATACATATGGTAATACTAAATTATTTAGAGAAGGTGTTGATATTAAAAAAATCAAAAAAAGTCCGAAAGAAAATTTTGATGCTTGTAATAGATTTACAAATGAAATTGATTGTAATGATTTAAAATCCTATGGTATGGAAAAAATGAAATGTAAGTTTATAAAAGGTAAATGTATATCTATAAAAGAACAATTAAAAGAAGAAAAATTGTTAATAGATATTCCTTCTGTAACATTTAAAAGAGCGTTAAAAAAAATAGATAAATCTGGTATAACAAAGTATGTAACTGATTATTATAAAACAAAACTTTGGAATGAAGCAGTTAAAACCGCGACGAACTTTGTTGTTCAGTTAATAGCTATTAAAAATTTAACCGCGGAACAGATAAAACAAGAAACGGTAATACAAAGAGAAGGATTAACTAAATATTATGATGTTTTACAAAAACTTGATACACCGCAAAAATTAAAAACAATTATAGAAACTCCAAATTATTCAAATTTAATTCAAAGTTTATTACCAGAAACTAAAACTGAAACTAAACCAGAAATTAAACAAGAAATTAAACAAGAAATTAAACAAGAAATTAATACGGAAACTAAACCAGAAATTAATACGGAAACTAAACCAGAAGAAATAGTGAAATATAAATATATAAGATTACCAAAATTAGTTACTAAAAATATTCCACTTTCTTCTAAACAATTAAGTGTTGGTGTAAAATATATAATAGAAGATAATACATTAGCAACATTAATATCAAAAACGAATACTGATTTAGAATTTAGTAACGTTAGTAATAATAATATTATTAAATTTAAAATCGGTACTAAAATAGTTAAAAATATAACGCCAGAAAAAATAACTGAATATAAATATTTTAAAATAACAAGCGAAAATTTAGAATTAATATATAATCCACCGCAAAGTTTTACATACAGGTTAATAGAAAAACTATATGATTTTAAGATTAATGAAATTATAGTAAATGAAAAAATTGTAGAAACAAAAGAATTTCCATTAAATATATTATATTTAATTTATACCGAATTATTTGGAAAAAATGAAGAAACATTAGAAAAAGATGTTATTGACCGTAACATGGTTTATAATGCTATGGCTACGGTTAATAATGGTGTGTATGAAAAAGATGCGAATGGATTTCTGGAACCACTCGATATATTCCCCGCCACGATTGAAGCGAAAATACAAGCATTAAAATACGGTGTTAATTTATTACAATTAGCTAGAGTTATAAAAGATGAAATAAAATTAGATGATGTAATTAATTATTACAATAAAACATTACCCGCTATTAAAACAGTATCACAAGAAATTATATCTCAATTACAATACGGGATGCTCCATGGTGATATTAAACTTTTAAAACGATATGTTAATATAGCTCAAAAACAATTAAATAATGAAAATAATGAAACAATAAACCAATTGATTTTTGATTCTAATATTATAATAGAAAAAGACACATCTATAAATGAAAAAGACCCAACTACAAATGAAAAAGACCAAACTACAAATGAAAACGATATGGAAGAAAAACCTAAAATTGAACAAAAGAGTAAATATGTTGTATCAAAAAGAAGAAAAAAACCGGACGATTAAAATAAATTTTAATATGTAATTTTATAATTAGTATAATGGCGGAGAATTGAAATAAACTGTTTTACTGCTTTCTGTTTTATAATAAGGTGGGTATTTACATATACCATTACCAAATAAAGGCGGTAAATATTGTGGCTCAAAGTTTTCTTTTTTGAATTCTTGTGGAATATCTGCTTTAATATTTACTTTAGTTCCTTCTCTAAATTCCGAAATATAATTTAACCCCGAATAGTTTGTATTATTTCCATACTGATCAAAATCATTATTTGCGATTGTATCTATAAACGTGAAATTAAGTGCTTCTGTTGGGATTACTTTAATATTATCTTCTATAGTTTTTTCAAAATCATTAACAATTGATGTATATTCAATATTTAATTTACCATCTATGACTGTTATAAAAGCTAAACACCTTGTATAAGAAGATCTTAATGTGTTGGCTAATGTATAAAGTATTTTAAACAAATGAAATTTTTTTGGTAATTTATCATATAATTTACTATTATTACTTACTTCATAAAAATAAATAGTAGGCTCACTTGAAGAAAAATATTCATATTTCCAATTACCATTATTTTGTAAATATTTTTTAGTATTAACTAATTTATTAATTTCGCTATTAATAAAGTTAGTAATTTGGTTTATGTCACCGTCATAATCAACTTCTTTTAACATTTTATCATTTAATTTTGACACATCAACTTTTTTTGTGGATAAATCATTTAATAATTTTTTAATAAGTTTCATATATTGGTCTGGATTCAATATTTTCCGGTTTCCATATTGATAAATATATACATCATTATTACACGTTGTGTCTTGTGTATTATTCGTGTAAGGAAATTTACATGTATTTTTATCTTTAGTACAAGGTAAATATCTTACAATAGATGGAGTATATTTTTCAGTTTTAAATGTGTCGCAACCAAAATTAAATGAAAATATAAATATAATAACTACCAAAATGATTACAAAACATATTTTATTACAATCCATAATGTACTTTTAATAAATAATAATATTTTAATTTGTTTTAATTTATTTAAAAGCGTTCTAAAAAAAACAAATTAAATTTTTTAAAATAATTAAATATGAATACAGAAAGCGTAACGTTGATTTTATTTTACCACGAAGACTCTCCCGCATGTCAAAAATTAAAAGATATTTTACCGAAAGATAAACAAATACAAATGGTAAATATTTCTCAAGTTTCAAATATTCCAACATCAATTACTTCTATTCCTGCTTTGGTTGTAAATAATAAAGAAGTACTATTAGGGAAAAAAGTATTTGATTATTTTAATAAAAGTGATGAAATCGAATATTTAAATTTTTCGGCAGGAAAAAATACGAATTTCGGATTTTCTGGTATAGGAGATGAAGATAATATAAACTCCGGAAGTATGTTTTCAACTATAGGTGAGGGTTCAATGAGTGAAGGTATTCCAGATTGGAATGATGAAACAGAAAAAAAAAATTTAGATTTAGATAAGTTACAAACTGAAAGAGCTGAAACATTAAAATCAGTTATGCCAATTAAACCAGAATAATTTATTTAATAATGCGTTGAAAAAGTGAGAAAAATAGTCTATATATGTTTTAAAACAATGCAGAATGCAAACATGGATGAAATCATGAAAATGGCACAACAAGTTGCTTCTAATATATCACAGAACCAAGGTGACAATATAGACCCAAATAATATGGATATGGGAAAAATTATTTCACAGGTAACACAATCGGTTTCTAAAATGATTACTCCTGAAATGATTGAAAAAATGTCAGGTTCGGTTGTTTCTTCAGGACATTCAGGTTCATCTTCCACCAACGATTTGGTTAAAAAAAATAAAAATAATAAATCTAAAATAAATTTAGATAATGTTATAGAAGAATTAGATGATAATGATACCGAATGTAAGCCAATTGCCCCACGTACAAAAGATTTACATTTTACACTTAATGTTACTCTTGAAGAGTTATATTTAGGTAAAGTTAAAAAATTAGCGGTAAGAAGAAAAAGGTTAATTACGGATGGTAAGAAAAAAACGATTATAGAAGAAAAGAAAAAAATATCAGTAAATATTGAGCCTGGTATGTTTGATGAACAGGTAATCACTTTTAATAAACAGGCTGATGAGAAAGAAGGATATGAAACTGGAGATATTATTATTACATTATGTTGTTCTGAACATGATGAGTATGATAGAGAAGAAAATAATTTATTAATTGAAAAAGAAATTTCATTATACGAAGCTTACAATTGTGAAATGACTATCACACACCTTAACGGTAAAGAAGTAAATGTTTCTTCAAACCCAATTAATATATTCGGCGACGATTTGGAATGTTATAGAAAATTAAAGGGTTTCGGTATGCCAATATTAGGTAATGATAATAATTTTGGTGATTTGATAATTAAATTCAAACCGGTTGTTCCAGATAATTTAACTGTTGAACAATTAGAAACTCTTAAAGAATTATTTCCTAAAATTAATGACGTAAAAGAATTATCATCAGAACAAGTATATGAATTAGAAATAGCTACGGAAACCGATTTTGAATATTCTTCGGATGAAGATGAAGATGAAGATGAAGATTATGAATATTCTTGTGAGGATGAGGATGAGGATGAGGATGAGGATGAGGATGAGGATTAAGATTAACAATTATAATAAAATGTATTTAAAGAAGTGTTTTATTTAAAATAAAATGAAAACTAATAATGAAACTAATAATGAAAATATTACAGGTGGATGGGAATATTTAACTGATATTAACCCGAATAATGCTGTAACAGAACAAAAATTGCAGAATACTTATTTAATGAATTATAATTTATCGTATCATAGATTTATTAATAGCATTTGTATTGAAAAAGATACATTAAAAAATATAGTAAAAGAAATCAGCGGAGAGACACTACCGAATACAAATATTTATAATACACGATATCAGTATATTATTGATATTGAGGATGAAAACGATATAATAAATAAAGATGATGATTTTCCAATTAAATTTCTTAAAAGTAAATTTCTTGCTTTTAAATTAAAGAAAATTAAAACGGATTTAATTAGTCATTATAAACCTCTCGGTTTTTATGTAAAGGGTCCAAATGAACTTAGAATAAATGAAAAAATTAATAAATATTATATTGAAATATGTTGGAAGAATGACAATAATTAGTCTTGTTCATTTATACAACTTGATTTATTTTTCTCTTGATTTGTATATTTTTCAAATAATAATGTTCTATATACATTCATTATTGGTGTCATTTTTATAATTAATTCACTTTCAATTTTAGTATTAATATTACATTCACGTTTAATATTAATAATACTGTCAATAGTATTATTAATATTACATATATGATTTTTATATTCTTTTAGATATTCAATTAATTTTTCGCTTTCCGGAATGGTTAATTCACCCGTTACAGATTTAGTGTTAAATAGAGTATCTATTTTATCCATATATATCTCATGAGATTTATTAATAGTTAATTTAAAATCTGTTTGAAAGGAACCCATAACTTAATCTATATAATTATTAAAAATAGGTTAATTTAACGATTATTTTAATAATTATTAATCATAAAAAAAATATATGATATTATTAGCAATTATAATATATTTTTTAATATTGGCTGTGATTGAATTTTTTTTTATTGTAATATCAGGAAGTAGTAAAAAAGATAATATAAAAGATAATATAAAAGATAATATAAAAGATAATAAAAATTTAAATGAGATTGAAACTTTACAAGACATAGAACTACATAATTTAATAAAAAATGTATCTACAGAAGATGTTTATAAAAATGATTATGTTGGTGAATTTTATTTAGAAACAGAGTATGGATTTTATATTATTTTAGATAATTGGAATTTATTAGAATCTAATAAATTATATAATTTTGATATACCTGTAAATATTAAAATAATTAAAATTATGGAAGAAACCGATATAATTTATTACTCAAGATAAATTTAATAAATTTTAAAAAATAAATAATTTATTATATTAATGGATGAAATAAATTCACCTCAAAAATTAAATTTTATTACATTTATAGTATCGTATATAAGTTTATCTGTTATAGCAGGATTATTTAGTTATAGACTATTGAATTCTTTTATGGATAATATATTATTACCATTATTAGATTTTACATTATTGCCCGACAGTAAATTTCACAAATTTACAAAAGTATATAATAATAATAAAGAGAATATTAAAAATAATTTTAATAAGAGTGAATATGTTTACGTTTTTAAACCGGGATTATTTATTAAAGAAATAGTTATATGGTGTTTTATAATGATATTTTTATATTTCATATATATGAAAACACAAAAATAAGAATAATTATTTAAATAAACAAAAAATTAATTAAAATAATATATATATAATAATAATAATAATGGTAAATTTTAATAATCCACAACAATTATCATTAAGTAATTCATATTCAACCGTTTCAAATATATTGGAATCTCCTTTCGTGAAACACACCCCAGATTATGGTGATTTTAGTTCAGCTGACCCAACGTTGGCATCTTTATTACCAACAAATTTAAATTTAGGTATAACTTCTCCAGGAACAATACATATGGAAACAGAATGTGATGGATTAGATTTTGTGAATACAAATCCAGATTTTAATAAATTACCGTTTAGTGCTTGTTTACAAAAATTCGGCGAACAATATAAAATCCCAGAAATGGTATTTAACAATTTAATGAATAATCTTCCTTATACATTTTCGGGTCTTTCATCCACCGAAAAAACAAAATATTTACAATCTTTACAGAAATTTATTGATAAAGAAACTGATATTAAGAATAAAGTTCAGATTAAAGAAAATTTAGAAAATTTAGAAAATTTAGAAAATACTGGAGGTAATGAAAGTTCAGAAAATTCTAAATGTTGTTTATGTAATGGAAATAAATTAACAAACATAATATATATAGTTATAGCATCAATAATATTATTTGTTTTTATATTATTTATTACAAATAAAAAATAAATATAAAGAAATTATAAATTATAAATTATAAATGGCGTCAATTAATAATTCTTCAAATAAATTAACTAATAATAGTGATTTTTTTGATGAACTTAAAATTGGAATTGAAAAATTATCTGAAATTATTTTTGAAAATAAAAAAAAAGAAAATTTAGAAATTGAGGTTCGTATAGGTCAAATTCAACACGACGGTTTCAAACCCGGTCTTAATTCAAAAGAATTTTATGATAAAATTAAAACAACACTGGACACGTGTAAAATTTGGAAAAAAGTAATTAATAATAAAACTGAAGAATTATGTTCAAATGGAATACGTAGAACTTTAACATATAACGGAAAAAAAGTAATGAAACATCAATGTATTCGTAAAGAAAAAATATTAACAACCGATTTATCGTATAGCGGAACACCTTATGATTTACGTATATCTGCGTCAAAAGAAATTCCCGTAGAGGATAAAATTAAGACGGGAACGGGTATTTTACGTAAAAAGAACAGATTTAGTTATTATCACGAAGATTATCGTATAGACTTAACTATCGTAGAACAAATTGAGAATGGAGTTTCGTGTATAAATTATGAATTAGAAGTAGAATTATTAAATATTAAAAATGAAATTAGCGATAAATATAGAGCTCATAGTTGTATTTTATTAATGAGAGATATGATTAATATGTGTGAAAAAATTGAAAAAGGTTCAAAATTAGAATTACTGGTTAAAAAGGAAAAAGAAAATGAAAAGGAAAAGGAAAATGAAAATGATGATGATGAAATGATTGACGAATAAAACAATTTACTTAAAAACTTAAATTATTTTTAATTTAAAATTAACTTAAGTTGATATGTTTCCGTTAGTATTGAAAATTAATGCGGATAATGAAGATTATTGGAAAAATCACCCCACATTTTTAAAAGCACGAAAAAACCAAGATACAGGATTAGATATTCCTATGCTAAATTCAGTATTAGTTCCCGCAAATTGTAAATCATTTACGGTTGATTTAGGTTTCAAAGCAGAACAAAATCAAGGTTATATGTTAATTCCGCGTAGTTCTATTACTAAAACACCGTTGAGGCTCGCAAATTCTATCGGTATTATCGATAAAAGTTATAGGGGTAAAGTTATAGTTAAACTGGATAATATATCTAAATATGATTTTGAAATGGTTTCAGGTAGTTGTTACTTTCAAATTGTATCATTTAATGGTTTATTACCGAATTATGAATTAGTAAATGATATTGGTATAACTGTGAGAGGTGAAGGTGGTTTCGGTAGTACGACAAAATCATAATAAAATTACTTAAACGGTAAAATCATTTATTATAAATGGTAAAAGTTGATGACCCAAGAGATGACCGTTCTGGTATTAGATTAAGAACTATTAGAGCGGATGAAGTAGGGAAAAAGATTAAAAAAAAAGTAAATAAAACAATAAAAAAGTCTTATTCATTTAATGAAAATAATTTAGGATTACAAAAAATAGACATAGATTTTTATAACGAATTTATATCATGTCCGGATGATATTAAAAAAGAATTTATTTTTCTATGGGAAGAAATTTCAGATTTAACTGGAAAATTAGATTATATTACAAATAAATATAATGAATGTAATACAAATACGGATAAACAAACATTTCACGAAGTACAATATACTTATCCTGATGATAAACGTAAGTATATTTTTTCTCCTTAAATATTAACAAAAAAAAAACATATTTAAAAATAGTAAAATAGTAAAATAGTAAAGTAAAATAATACGTATAAACAAATTATATAAAAACTCTAAAACAACACACGTTATATATATATGGAAAAAGTTCTATTTGATGAAGATCTTTTTTCATATATACTTAAATTTTTACCTAAAATATATCACATTAATTTATATAAAATATGTAAAACTATAAATAAATTATCTCCCGAAATATGTTGCAATGAATGCGTAAATTCTATATTTTTACCTATAATTGAAAATGACAAAATATATTGTTTTGATTGTTATGATAAATTAAATATAATAAATAATGAGAGATGGTATTTAGATAAACAGCATATAAAAACTTGGAAACTTTTTGAAAAATGTAAAACTAAAAAATATATTAAATGTAAATATTGTAATATAACATGTGCGAATTATGAATTTGCTCATTATCATTTATTACACAAATGTTTAAATTATAGTATAATTCTTGACAAATTAGGTTACGGAGAATATTTATGGTAATCATTTTTTTTTAGTGTTTGCTGGATTTTTGGTTTTTTTAGTGTTTGCTGGATTTTTTGTTTTTTTATAAGTTTTAGTTTCACCGAAATTTAAGTAATCGTGTGTATATCTCCAGGGTCCTAACCTTTTATTTCCGTTTTTATCTCTTGAAATTCTGGCAATTTTTTCTGCTTCTTGATTATTTCCTGAGTATCTTATAATATCTCCTGTTTTTGTATCTGGGTCATTAAGTATATCTTCTACTTCTTGATCTTCATCAGTATTAACATCTTCAAAAATAAAGTGATATTGAGGTTCATTTTTTTCTGGACTTCTTGACCTTTTATCTGTACCAAACTGTAAGTCATTCTGTGACGATTTCCTCCAAGGTCCCAATATTTTATTACCACCAGGACCCTTTAAAATACGTGAGAGTTGTTCACCATCATATAATGAAAAGTACGCTATATAATCACCTATTTTTGTATCTGGGCCATAAAGTATATGTGGTATTGTGTCTTCATCACCTGGATAAACAGCGTGATATTCAGGAAGATTTTTTTCGGGTGTCATTGGAGCCGTACCAAAGAAAACTTTATTATACATATTTCTTGGATAATTTCCTATTCCTAACGCAAAGTAAGGACCGTTTGGACCGTTTGAATTAACATAACCACCTAAATTTGGATTATACTTTAAATCCGTATTCATTTGTGGGTACCATATATAACCATTATTATTATTTTTAGATTTACCAAATCCGTTTTTACAACTAATGCGTGGATTAATTAAATTTTTAACAGAGATTATCGGTTTAGCTTGTTGATTAATTCTAGCATTTACAAAATTTAAATCACGATTACAAATAACGCCTCGTGTTGGAAGTTGTTGATCCCCGTATGTAACACGTGTTTTATTTGATTTAGTTGGCATATAATATAATATAATATTTTAAAATTATTTTAAATTTGCGTTGATATTGTATAAAATAATTTATTATCTTAAATATAAATAGAAATGAAAGGTGTTAAAACTATGTCATTAGCTAGTGCAACATCAAAAAGATTCCAGTCAGATGATATTATGGCACTTCGTATTAATCTTCCCGATGGTATAGAAGTTTCAGAAACACTTAAAATTCATATCGAAGAAATGAAAAAATTAAATTCATCCGTATTAGAACTAAAAAAACAGGTAAAAGATCTGGAAGATAAATATAATTCTCTTGAAACAGAATAGGTTTTGAAAATCACTTAAAGAAATA
>ENA-UOXV01004329-UOXV01004329.1-marine-metagenome-genome-assembly--contig:-NODE-4329-length-16400-cov-14.669868_pt1 | contig 16400 bp, 10 predicted proteins | sample MGYA00238165_ERZ766961 | MGnify/ENA primary metagenome ERZ766961 (study PRJEB28924, sample SAMN03173240) | marine metagenome | biome: Marine; feature: Water; material: Subsurface seawater | place: North... | reverse complement strand
GAAATAATTGAGTCCTTAAATTTCTAATTTTTTTTACATCCACTTTCAAAAAAAGCCAAAAGGCAAAACGTGAAAGAGAACGGCTCGAAATTCAAAAATCGCTTTGACGACACTTATTATATTCTGCTTGCAATGAGCATAGAAACCAAGCAACGATGGAAAGATGAATTTGACGCGTTCATTGATGAGGAGGTACGTAAATTCTTATCTTTCTGAAACTTTCAGTGTTGACATTTTTACTTTGATGTAGCTAATTCAAAAATTTATTCAAAACGAGTACACTAGTTTCGATCTTAACTTGGATGATTTGCGTTCAAAAAATTCCCGACTTTCACGAAAGTTAATGACAAATCCTGGTGTACTTATTGAAATTCTCAAGGATGCTATAAAAGACAAAGTTCAAATAGATCATCCCAAGGTTTTAGAATATTTCGAAGTCACTTTCAGTGGTTCATTTGGTATACACGCAGTTTCTCCGCGAGGTCTTCTTTCCAATTTTTTAGATTGGTTGGTTAGTGTTGAAGGAATCGTTACCAAATGTACTGCAGTTAGACCTAAGCTTGTTACGAGCAAGCATTTTTGCGAGCATAATTCAAAGTTCATTTCCCGGGAGTATCGAGACGTTACAACACTAACTGGATTACCTACTTCCACAATAATTCCAACAAGAGATGAAGCTGGAAATATTCTTACTACAGAGTACGGACTTTGTGAATATCTCGATTACCAAATTATTACAGTACAGGAAATGCCGGAGAATGCCCCTTCAGGACAGCTACCACGTTCTGTTGAAGTTATCCTTGACCGTAACCTGGTTGATAACTGTAAGCCTGGAGATAGAGTCAAAGTAGTTGGAATTTACAAAATTGTTCCAACAAGATCAGGCTTAGGCTCAGGTGGAATTTTTCGAACCATTTTGGTCGCAAAGGATATTCAACAACTTGCAAAAGAAGTTTTCATTCCTAGTCTATCCCGCGAGGATCTGACAAAAATAAAGAATCTTCCGAAGAAATATGAACCAAAATCTCTCCTGAATTTGCTTGGCAGATCTTTAGCACCTTCTATATGTGGACACGACAACATCAAACGTGCCCTGATCCTACTTCTTCTAGGAGGAACTGAGAAAAATCTAAAAAATGGAACTCACCTTCGCGGAGATATCAATTGTTTAATGGTTGGTGACCCATCAGTTGCAAAATCACAACTTTTACGGTCTATCATGAATATTGCGCCGCGGGCTGTAAGCACCACTGGAAGAGGATCTTCAGGCGTTGGACTTACTGCTGCTGTGACCACTGATCAAGAGACGGGTGAGCGTAGATTAGAAGCAGGGGCGATGGTATTAGCTGATCGAGGTGTCGTATGTATTGATGAGTTCGATAAGATGAGTGACGCAGATCGAGTTGCAATCCACGAAGTTATGGAACAACAAACTGTAACAATAGCAAAAGCAGGAATCCATGCTTCTCTGAACGCGCGGTGTAGTGTCATAGCCGCTGCGAACCCCATATATGGAAACTATGATCACAGTCAACCAGTGACTCAGAATATAAATCTTCCAGACTCTCTCCTATCAAGATTTGATTTGTTATTTATAGTCCTTGACCAGTCAGACTCTAATGTTGATCGTATAATTTCATCGCATGTACTCAGTATGCATGCGAATATGGATTATAATGGACAGAGGACTAATTTGTCTATGATTACTTCTGATGCAAATATTAATAGTTCCTGTCAAAACAAATATTCCTTGAGTAAAGTAGAAAATGTGTCAAGTGCTTCTGATTCAGACAAGGTTCCAAAACAATTTTTACAAAAATACCTTTATTATATGAAAATGAGCACGAAACCTACTTTAACGCCCGAGGCAGAAAATAAAATAGCAGAACAATACTCAAGGTGGAGAATCGACAAGGCCGAAGGTATGCGTAGTAGACGAGCACTTCCGGTAACTGCTCGGACCCTAGAAACAATAATTAGGCTAGCTACAGCTCACGCAAAGATGAGACTTTCAAAGTCTATTGATATTACGGATGCGTTAGCAGCTATAGAAGTTATGAGGTTCGTGATTGAGGCTGAAGATACTAATTTGCATGCTCTCCAAGCTAAGGATGAGTTAAATTCTGATTCTGATATTATGGCAATGAACTTCAAAATATTCCAAACCAAGCTTCCAAATTTCATGAGTCTAAAAAGCCAAGTTACGATAGAAGAGATAGAGGATGAATCTCGCTCTTGGTTTAACGAGAAGCCCACCAGACGCGATATTCAGGTGATGTTACAAAAATTGCATGCACGAAATCAAATCATGATCGATAACGATATCATATATTCGGTGTGAGAGTTGAGCTTTTTCAATTTTATTCCACGTGTATTTATGATACCTCAGTACGGTTTACTCATAGCTATTTTTATTTTGGAATGGGTGAAATCAATACGGGTTAATCAAGAGTAGACACAGGTGCCCTGGTCAAATTTTCTACACAAAGATGTTCAAACCTTTTCATTTGGTGAAGTGAAGCTACAAAAGAGTCAGAAACAACAATCAAAAAATCCAGTAATATTTTCCTTAGAGTTTATTTGAAAAAGTTTCCCGGCAGTACGAGTAACCTCCTTTTTTCCTGAAAATTCATATCTGTCTTACCTTTAAATTACACTTCGCCTGTTACTCCAAATCTTCTATCTCACTTTAAAGTGCCCCGATATCTTAATATGTTCGAATTATTGCACGAAAGGAAAGACCAAAAAGCAATTGTTTTCAAACCAACACTGAAACGTTGATTTAAAAGAAGAGATATCGATAAAAACAACGAACACATGCAACCGGAATCTTCTTTCCTCCGTTGCGAATATAGGAAGGAAAATATCCGAGGTCTGTACTCTAGAAGAAAGTTCAAGAAAGGTGAGGTAGTATGTACAGAAGTTCCAACTGCCTTACTACTGAAGGACAACGCACGCACAGAATTAGATCCTGTTTCCTGTTCGAATTGTTACAAAGTTTTCTATGTGAAAGATTTGCAAAGTTTTCGCAAATGCAACCTCACTCCGAGGTGTAATGCGCTTTTTTGCTCGAACGTTTGCTTCAATTTTGCGTTAAAGGGATCAGAAGGTTCCAATTCTGACGTTGGTTGGCATAATTTCACGTGCGTTGAAGTTCTTGGTAGTCTTAGAACTGAGCAATATTTCTTGGAACAAGATGCATGCCAACTCGCTACTATAATTTTAGCAAAATCAATATCCAAAGTGTCTGCTTCCCCAACCGAAATTGACAGAGAAATAGCTATTTTATCTTCTCGATATTCAACAGACAAGTTAGAAATTCCGATGAGTGATAAATTTGAAAAAGAAAACGGAATTAATCATCTTATGTTATATCAGAACAGTATCCGACAGCTTCGCACTCGTGCCTTTGAGTTCCGGCCTCTTTTAGAAGAGAGCTGGCTTTCCAAACTTGGAGAATTCAGTAATGCTATCCAAAAATTCTTGGAACAGGAGTTTTTCTTAAAGTTAGTTACTGGAATTCAAGTTTGTGTCCGTGCTATCGAAGTCGACCCATCTGATAATACAGCTGGCATACCGGACTCGAATTCCAGAATATCTATGAATGCGCGCGTCAGACTAACTTTGAAGGACAGCTACAGCAAACGTGGAATAATGAAAAAAGCTACAGATTTGTGCTGTATAGAAAAAAGTATTGAACGACTGAATTCTTCTCTTTATTGCGGTGCACTTGTTTCCTTACTAAATCATAGTTGCTGTCCTAATATTCAGCTTGAGACTACCCATCGAAGTAAGCTTGGTTTGCGGGTGAAATATGTAGCTATACAAAACATTTTTCCAGATGATATACTTACGGTTTCATACATACCCACACAGCTTGATATTTGTTCACGGAAGAATCAGTTAATTTATCACTACGGAATTACGTGCAAATGTTGCAAATGCTTGTGGGAAAATGGTGGCTTCGAGTTCTCGCGTGAAGATATAGTTTCAATGTCACATTTTGCTTTTGACGAATACAGGTTCAGAGACTCTCTAAATCTAGTGAAATTTGGCATTAAAAGATGGGGAAGAGATGAGGAGCTCTTCCATATCATGGGTATGATCCAGTTGGCCTTGGGAAAATGGTCGAAAGCTCACGACATTTGGCGTGTAGAGCACTTTGCCAGTGGATTTTCTCAATCCTTAAAGAAGCAGAAGCGGAAAGACGAAGCTTACTTAACACGGCTTTCGAGGAGTCCCTCAAATCTTTGGCACAAGTTCGAGCCTTCATTTTCAAAGACCTGGATAACATTGGCTGCTGGAGCCATTTGGCTGTTGCCATCTCACAATATTTCTAAGAGAACTTGCGAGCATTGGATTGTCCTAGCGGAAAAGTTTGCTTCTTTACAAGGAGGATGGTGTACAAACAGACATATTTCGGTCCCAACAACTGATTTACCTGTTCATCTTATTCCTGAGCTTGTGGATGAGTGGAATTTATTCGTATTCTCTGATTTAATTCCGCTGGCTAAACAATTACTCACTACTAGCATGTTTAGAAAACGTCTTTGTGTGCATGACGCATTCATTGTAAAGTATGATGCATCCAAGGGATGTGATCATCTCCCGATTCATAGGGACCAGAGTGAAATCAGTGTTACTATCGCACTCAACTCAAACTCTGACTTCAGTGGAGGTGGAGGAACTATGTTCCCAAATTTGGGAATAACGATCTGCCCTAAAATTGGAGAAATTCTTCTTTTCCGGGGAGATTTAGAACATAGTGGATTCCCAATTAATGGTGGTATAAGATACATAGTTGCCGCATTTTTTTATTTCGACAAAGAAACATAAGCGCCTATATAAAAAAGTTCAGCATTTTCTTATCAATTAGAAGAATCTTCCCTTATTATACCCGCAATAATTCTAAAATAAATTATAATTATCTTTCTGTGAATTTAAACCAAATTTACTCATACAATAATTACATAAGTTTTTTTTTATAAAAAAGCTAGAAACCAAGTCTTTTTATTTTTATTTTCCCGATATCAAGCATTTCAATAATGTCTTATTATTTGAAAAATAGAAAATAAAATTAATTTTACCACTGTTTGGGGATTAGAAATATTTATCTTTTTAAAAAAAGAGCGGATTGGGTAATTTAAAATAAATCTTTGTGTAATGTTTCTGTCAGCGCACCCTCTCGAAAACATCAGAATCAAGAATTTGAATTTTCTCGTATGTTATGTAAAAGAATTATTGCGTAAAAATCATGATATGGATTACCTGTAAAAATTTTGACATTTTGAGCTGTCTTTTTTTTTAATAAGATTTTAAAGGAATTTTATTTTATTTGGTCCCCCATCACTTTTTAACCATGAGTCTGTGAATGTTTATTATTAGCAAAGGGTAGCCATCATCATGTAACATATGGGAGGTTTCGCTTTTATTTTATTTTTAAAGTGCTGCAAAATTCGGTTAAGTGAAATGCAATTCAACCTTGTACCCTTACATAGAAGAAAAGTCTCATAATACACATCGGGAACCTATTTTGAGAAACCGTTAATTTTTTCAAATCTTTTGGAGCTGAAGAGATTTGAAGAATGTCTTTACCTCAGGGCGAAAGTTTTTAGAGCAAGAGAGAAAGGCAACGACGACAGTCTTGGAGAAAGATGAAAGGTGTCTTTCGTTCACTCGTGATTTTTACAGTAACTTTTCTCTCTTTATCGCTTCTTAGGGCGAACTGCTTTGAAACAGATATTTTCTACGATATTTCGACCGATCTAATTCAGGAGAAAGAATTGAATGCTAAAACTAGCAGTTCCGGAAAGGGCTTTGAGAAAACTTTGGCTGCACAATTTGAAAAGGCTCTAGCTAAGGAGTTCAACGAAAAGGATGGCACAGAGTCAAAAGGGGTGGCTTCGGAAGGTGCTGGTAGAAGTTTTAATCGAACAATTGCTCTGCAGGGAGCTACTCTTGAAACTGTCGTGCGAGTTAGTCGATCAAAGTCCTCTCCGTCTCCTTTAGATTCGGCAAAAAAAAATGGCATAGATGACACTTCCGGAAAGACTGAAGAAAATAGCATCTTCGGAAATTTCCGAGTTGCTACGGCCAAAATTCTGAATAAAGTCTTGGCTTACTCTGTTTTTAACAAAACTCCTGAGCATGACTTCTTTGTGGAACGACTTATTGATTCGGCAGACAATGAGTTTGTCATCTCAAATCCTAAGAATGGCACGATGGAGTTACAGCAAGATCACAGGCTTATCACTGATATCGTAATAATAATTTGTGCTGCCACCACTGGAGCTGCTATTTTTGGTGCTCTTGGACAGCAGCTCATCACAGGATTCTTACTCTCAGGTTCATTAATCGGACCTGGAGGCTTCGGCCTTGTTGTCGAACTGGTTCAGGTGGAGACTCTTGCGCAGTTTGGTGTGGTTTTTCTCCTCTTTTCCCTCGGAGTAGAATTTTCTATTTCTAAACTAAAACATGTTCAAAATGTTTCTATACTTGGAGGAAGCATAGAAGTTATATTAGCAATGCTTTTATGTGGAGTATTGAGTGACTTTTCAGGAGCACCTACCAAGGAAGGTATATTTATTGGTGGGTTTCTTTCCATGTCATCAACAACAGTTGTTGTCAAGTGTCTGATGGAAAGAGATGAAATGTCCGCTCTACACGGGCAAATAATCTTGGGCACATTAATTCTACAGGATTGTACAATAGGATTATTGTTTGCTCTACTCCCTGTCTTAGGAGGGAGTCACGGAGTTGCGGAAGGAGTAATTTCCTTGATCCAGACAGTCATTACTATGGTTTTCTTTTTGGTATTGTGTATTTTTATCAGTCGCTATGTAATTTTTCGTTTCTTGAGGGTTGTATTCACGTTCAGCAGTGAGCTTTTTCAGCTAGTTTTGATTGCATTTTGCCTGTTAATAGCTTGGTTAAGTGATCATATTGGGTTGAGTATAGAGTTGGGGGCATTTATTGCAGGTGTCATGGTTTCATCAACCACTTTCTCAGAACAAGCTCTCACAAAAATTGAGCCGATAAGAAACCTTTTTGCTGCTCTGTTTCTGACCTCAATAGGGATGATCATGAATCCTTATTTTCTTTGGGTCCATTTAGATGTTCTTTTTGCAACTTTACTAATAGTAATAGTTTTCAAATGTTCTTTAATTGCACTGGTTGTACGTGCTTTTGGTTATGACTTCAGAACGAGCTTTACGGTTGGGATGTCTCTTGCACAAGTGGGTGAGTTTTCATTTGTGCTGCTGAGCAGAGCTTCTGCAGTCGGGTTAGTTCACAGAAAATTATATTTATTGCTACTTGGTTCGACAGCATTAAGTCTCATAGCGACTCCTATTTTGTTCAAATTATCACGACGAATACTGCACTTTGGAGCTTTGATGCGCTGGTTGAAGGTAGATGTGGAAAATGAACTTATGAGGTAGATAAAATGATAGCTAATATGGTGCAAGAGAATTAAAAGAGTTCTTACAAAATAGAAAAGCAATTTTCTGAATGCTACATGCTTGTCTCGACAGTCCTTTGCCCTTGCTGGGCCATTATCATGCCAACAATTAAACCATACAGAGCAAGTGCCTCAGTAAAGATAAGAATTAATACCATGGGAGCGAATAACTTTGATTGACGAACTACAGCTTGAGTAGCACTTTCTCCAACGACTCCAACAGCAATACCACTTGCAAATTGAGATAGTCCACAGCATAGTCCGCCTCCTAAATGCATCATCCCGTTATATTCTTTGTAGCCTTTTTCAGGATGAATTCCACTTAATATAATTATGGAAAGGACCAAACCATAGATACCCCGAACACCCGCCATAGCCACCGGAATGATACCTTTAATGATCATGTTTGGATTTTTACTTCCCGCACGGCACAATCCCAAACCTGCTTGAGCGGAACCATAGGCTGCGCCAGTACCTACAAAAAATATAAATTATGCGTATCTTTCTTATCTTCAGAGATTCGGAACTTACATGAAAGGACTAAGCATAGCATTGAACTGAGGTAGCCTAGAAATACACTAATGTTCTCTTCATTTTCAAACATCTTTTCGTGTTTTGCAAAAGAGTGGTAAGTTTTATCCGTCTTTTTGTACTAATTCCACTAAAGTCCAATTCAACAAGTGAACGATGTGTACTTGCAACAGATATGAGCTTCAGATAGGGCAGCTGAGCCTTGTTCAAACTTGCCTTATCTCTAAGGAGCCTAATAGAATATCTGTACTTTTCCTTCTCTTCGCTTGACAGTCGCAGTGACTTATAAGCTAGGAAGAGAGAAATAGTTTACAGAGACACGTAGCAGAGACATATATAATATGAGGATCTATAAGCTGTTGTTTTGTTGCTGCAGTGTGTACGAGAGTTCAAAGGAATAAAACAGGTAAATTTTTTCAGTGGCAATGAAAACAATAAAGAACCAAAGTTGACTCCTTATTTATTACTTGAATAAAAAGATTTTTTACGTGAAAGAGCGAATAAAGGTAGTGCGCGTTGCATATATATCATATCATAATATCTACATATGAACTTTGTACTTTCAGACGCTGCGCGGTCACAAAAATGCTAACTATGAGTCAAAGTTTACAAATGAGATTCGTAACTGTTTTGGATTCAACGCATGAAGACCGGTCAACGTGGAAGAGATTCGGAGAAAGTGATAATCGGAATCGCGGCAAAAAAATGTTGGTGAGGCACAATATTAAGAATACAAGTGCGGGGTATTGATTAAACATGATCTCTTATCTCCACTTACGATAGATCTTGACAGTATTTCTCATGAGCCTTCTGCTCCAGCTCTTGTGAGATTTTCGCGTCCGCACACTGTTTTCGGAACTATGGTAAGCTGCAACAAAGAGGTAAAATGGACATTCCAACTGCTTATTGTGATAGGTTAGTGTTGCTTCTGTATCATTAATGGCAGTATCAGCTCCGAATGTGATCTTTTTTGATATGTTTGGGAAGGTATTGTTTTTACAAGAGAACTAGGAAGAAAATAAAACAAAAAGTTTTAAAGGCTGTATGCTCTGCTCTTTGCATGAACATAGCCATTGTTGGCTTAAATCAAGTTTATGATAGAAAGATTGATATGGTATCGTAAATGTTGAAAAAGAGAATATCTTCATTTACTGTAACAGGTCAACAAGCCTTATCTACCTCTTGCTAGTGGAGAGTTCAATGCAAGCACTGCACTCTTTATTATTGCTTTTTCTGTTTTGATTTCTATGTTGCTTGGTAAATTTTTTTCTTTTTAAAGAATTTATTTACCTTGGATTGATGAAGGGGTCTACAGTGATTCCACACCTCTTATTTGTACTCTAGTTTCAAGGTAATTGACTTTCCAAAGGATTCAAAAGAAACGTAATTGTGTTTCACAAAATAGCCTCGCTTTCGGCGTGATGTATTCTGTTGATATCAGAATGCTTCGTTGGAAGGTACTGAACGAACTAAATAATATTCCAAACAGTTTTATAAAAAATATTACAAAAAGGAGAATCCATTTCTTGCCACCAGTTGCATACTAATTGTGAGGGCATTGATTGTGCAAATAGGTTTTTACTGCCATGCGCTTGGAAGGTATTCTTTGCTACTATTACTCCAGAATCTTACTTATCTTTATTTTTTCTTTTGACTATAGTGGCTTCCTTGGAATTGAGCTAAGAAGGAATCTCATTTTCTCGATATTTTTTATGTGCATTTATTCTATAGTCATCGCACTATTCAAAGTATAATTTTTGTTTGATTTACTAAATCAGAATTTTGATTTCAGTGGTAACAGGACATACCAGATATAATGGGTGATGCACAAGAGGGAATTCAAACGCTTAGCGTTCAATTTGGGGTGTGAAGTTGACTCTTTGTTCAAAAAAAAACTAAAGTAAAAAAATAAGATCTCATCAACATTTCAGATATGTCTTTTGCTGTTAACACTTGCGTATTCATGGTAAATCGGCGTTAGTTTCCAAAAGTATATAATTTAAGCATAATATAGCGGTGCTATGTTCTCAAAGTTCTGCACAACAGATGTGAACTTTTATATTACGGTACAAATACCTCAGGAGTATTTGTTGTCAATAAGTTTAAAGTTTGTATAGATTTTTGGTCATGCTATTGGAGGATCTGTGATTCTACTCAACGCTGCCAAAGTTGACTTAAGCTCTTCTGCTTCGTTGCATAAATTTTATATGCTCATTTGGAAGGTGACTCTATTTTTTTAACGAAAATTGTTTTTGACACTTGACGCAACACAACTAAAGCTGTTCTACTTGGAATACCTCCTTTTTCCCTTTCTCTCATGAAGAGTTATAATAATGATCACGTACCGGAAGATGATCATGGATATTTGCGATAAACTCTAGCTACGATCACAATTTATAATATGACCGTTCCATAACATCTTTCGATGGGAACCATACCAGCAACATTTCTTTTAATAAGAACATAACGTTTGAATTTTAGTTATTGCTACAAAATTCGAGGCACGTTCAAATATGACACAAAGTATTGGAAAAAATTCAACACTAATTAGTTCTACGAACTCCGAGTATTGAATCACTGCGCACTTCATTTTTCATCAATATGAAATCTAAAAGCCTTCAAAATCTACTAGCTATAGTTGAAATAGTCGAACCACCTGTTTGTTCGTAAAGATCTAAAATTTGGTTACTTATATCTTCACGAACACTTTGGCGTACAGTACATGTTTCCCACCATTCCTTCTCTACAGAAATTTTTGCACTTAAAAATTTCGAAGCTTAAAAGAGAAAAATGCAGGGTAAATTGTGAAGTAGTAAGGAAAATTGTTGTATTACCTAGAAAAAGTACGGAGTGCGCAACTTCAAGGGAGGTATATTGAAGGCAAAGTAGAGTACGCAAACTTCATAATTTCATCAGTCGAGCCCAGTAATTATCAAACATCAATCCATACCTATCATTTGCAAAGTTCCAGGCAACTTGAGCTAGATCTCTTGCATTTTTTTCTGGAATGACTTTTTCTTCACTCATTTGTTTCACAATACGTAGTAAGTGCTTGTATGGATGTTCAGCGTGAAAATGAAACCCAAGTGTGTGCAATAATGATCGCTCAGCACAAAGAATCACATCTCTTTGTTGTTCCATGAATATCTAGGGAATATTTCAAGGCATGGCAATAATAAAAGGTTATGAACATACTCGGTCATTGATTAATTTATTGTAGCGCTTTGGGTCATCTTGATATTTAATGAACAAAGCAGTTTTAACTACATCTCGAAGTGCTTTGGGAGTCTCTTCAACTTTCCCGGCTAGAAACAAACAAGCTGTCGCAATTACCTGCAGGTAAAGTAGAATAAAACGCAGAAGACTAATTGGGAATGCATTACAAAGCGCTCATTTTCCGGTTGTTTATGAGAGTGGTTTGCAAAGAACTTATGGCAGAACACTACTGCTGTTGCAATTGTTAACTGAGGGCTGAATTTGAAAAACTTTAGCGCAAACTTTGAGTGAAAAAAGAAAAAAGACTTACACATTAATCCTCATTCCAGCATCCTTCAAGAATTCGCAGTAGGACCAACGATACCATTTCTCTGCGTTTATGTCTATCCCGTCTAAACGAGAAGGAGAAAATTCGTTCAACTCATGAGATGAATACATAAAGGGTGAAGATTCTAAAAAACTATAGTTGTGCAAGTTGTACGAGTCTCTTTGTGGTTGTTGCTCTGTCGTCTGTCCTTTCTATGTTTAGGTTCACACGATGATGCTTAAGGTTTTATACCGAATCGAAATGTGATACTGAGAGGCTTCATTAAAGTGTGTATTTAGGAAAACGAATTGCGTAGGTACGATGAGAGCATGAGACGTGACACGCGTGAGAGTTTGCTTATTGGGATCAAAAATCAAAATAAAAACAAAAAACAAAAAATCATATGAGATAAGTATAAAAAAAAAGTGAACAGATATCATGATAAATATCATATGATATATCTATGTAGAAAAATACCTTATCTCTCACTTTAAAAAGTTAGTAGTTCCTCGCAAGTAAATATCCATTCTTTGCTTTCCATACGTATCGTAGCTTTAATTTGAATGACATAATGTCTAACAAGTACAACAGTATGAATGAATGCACGACTTATTTTGAAACAAGAGTAGCAAAAAAAATGCGAAATATCAAGTACTTATGAAGGGGGTTCGACTGTACATTTCTGGCCTGCATCAAACAGTGAGTGAACAGGATTTGAAGGAGCTATTCAAACCTTTTGGTCAAATTAAAAATGTCCAGATAGCACGTTGCAAAGAACTGAACTATCAAAGCTTTTGTAGAGGTTTTGCACACTTCGAAATCAATTTTTCGAGCCAAGAAGCACAGATCCGCTGTCTTTTTATGTACAATGGTTGTAAGTGGAAATCGCGACGAATTCAACTCGAACTTGCGCACCCTAGCTTTAGGGATCGACGACTCGCTGAAATATACGAGAATAATCAATCTATGCCACGCTTTTCAAATCTTAGAAAGAGTACTGAGGTTAAAAACTTTATGCTTATCCCTTTAAATATTGCTGGACGTTCGAGAAATACTCAAATAGAAGTTTTTTGTGGGATCTCCCGTAAATTTGACCATTCTGATGAAGAAAAGAAAACGAGTTATACTGCGAATCATAGCGAGATACATACCTCACTTAGTACTGAAACAAGAAACACTGAAAATATCAAAGCAAGTACTGTAAGGAGACATGGTTTAGATACATCACATGCACGTGATTTGAAATTGATTGATTTCGAACAAGAGAGTTTTTCTAAGAGTATGAAAAAGAAGTGTCCTGATAGCGACAAACAAAGAATTTCCATTTCATCCAACTTCTTTAGAGATTAGTTACAAAGTTTTATTTTAGTCTTATTGATGATACTTCTGAAGTTATTTCACTGATGTATCCTTTTTCATTGCGGGAGATGCTTCACACTTTCACGTATAAGAGGACTTTGCATGTCAAATAAGCTGAATACTTTCGTGAAACAGTCGGAGGTAATTCACAAAAACTTGAGCTAGTGTTTTCTAATTAAAGAAAGAATTCGTATTTTGTCCTCTTGAACTTGAAAAATTTTCCATGCATGAACAATCCAGAATTTCTACTCGGGTCTTTTGAAGCTCACTAAACTAGTGTGTTGAGTAGGAAGGTGCGTGCAGGAGTGATGAGGTATTCGGAAAATAGCACTAAATTTAGATCGTTGTAAGATTTATCTTGCTTACAGGAATACATGACCCAAGAAAAGAAAAGGCAGCAGAATTGAACGTAACAGAATTATCAGAAGATATTTTAGAGATGAGTACTCGTAACGGGTTAGTAAAGCACTAATAGTTTTTGTTGAAGATGCCAGTGAAGATGCACACGTACGCGGTATTTTCACAGAACAAAATTCTCTACTTATGAGGATAATTGAATGCTCAATATCGTTTGAATAAGCCATTTTAACATTGCAATGAGAAGAATTTAAGCTGGACTAAATCCACGGAACAGCGAGGGAGTTCGAAGCTGCATTCACATGCCAAGGATCTGCCACATGGTTCAAGAGCGCTTGTACTGGTCCAAGACCATCTGGGTATGCTTGATTCTGAGCCAAGATCCCAAGAAAAGCTACCATAGCAAGTCTTCCATTTGCGATCTCTTTGCGTTTTAAAGATTCGAAGCCATCGCCCTTTGATAACCCAGCTGGATCGAAGGAACCTCCTGGATACATTCGTTTAGATACATCTGTCTCTGAAATTCTCTGTTGTTCTGCAAAAGCCATCAGCAAAATTTCGAATCCAACCAATGTAGACATGTTAGAAATCGGTAGATCAATCCCTCCCCAAGATTGTTGGGCTGCCAGTGGAGCCTCTTGCCAGGTACCAAAACCTCCTGCTTCAACACCCCAGCAACCAGCAACACCAAGCATCGCCCAGCGAGCATTCAGAAGTTCGGCCTCTCGAAAACGTTCCAAGTTCGCTGGCACTTCCCCAAGTCCCAATGGATCAAATCCATAGTCACTATTTAAGGAATAACAAAGACAGTACATTTAGTATAAGAGCACATGCAGAACGAAATGAAAAAAATAGAAGGATAGGATATATCGTACCCCGGTTTTGATCCATCTAAGTAAGATGGAAGCTTCGACCCTGGCATCCACGACGCGCGAGCAGTATGCTGGAGAATACATATAAGTAAATGAGGAATAATTTAACGAGAACATGAACCTTTGAGCATGTTCCGTTTGACGGACCAGTGAGGGATTTTCCCGTAAAAGAGGAAAAAGTACTGAACGAATACATGTCTTTATAGTTCTGAGGATTTACTTATGGCGCTGGCAAAGCTGCCTCGGGGTAAAATCAAATCTTATAATGATTATGGGCAAGATTTTTTCATTTTTTCATTTTTTTCATTGCATGATGCCAAAAAAAAACTCTGGGCCTTTTCGAAAAAAATCTTTTCTCTTTGCTTATCAAAACTTTCAAAAAAAGAAGGAGGAGAAAGCAGCAAAGCGAGAAAAGAAAAGTTTTATCCATTTTTTTTCAAACGCAAGAAATTCAGGTTTTAGAAAAAAGTACGAGTAACGAAAAGAAAAGCTACGCGAGTATGGCCATAATATGGCCATAAAATTAATCACCATTCAAGGAAATAATGCCAACGCCACACTTTTTGTGCACGAATAAATTATTACAGGTCATATAGGAATTTTGAAAAATTTGAGGAATTCAGGTACATATCGCTAGCACCGCCCCTGCTTATTATTATTTTTGTGCTATTCTCCTATATTCTGCCAGTCACGTATTCAATATATTCTTCACCTTTCTGCAATTTTCTGCGTTGTGCTATTCAGGAAACTTTTTTAAAACTTGAGAACGTATTATTTGTGTGTCTGCATTATTCCAAGCCAAATTGGACTGCTTCTGTTCGTTTCCTGTCTGCATCTGTCCTGCACAAAATCCATTCATCTGTCCGGTCGGATTTGATTCATTTGTTGCAGCAATAGATAGATTTCTAAGTCCAATATTTTCCAGATTTTTGAATTGGATCCCGGCTCAGCTGTTAATGCCTCCCGAAAAAGGACACGATACAAAAAACGTAATAGTTTCAGATAAAGTTTCCATGTCAAATCAAATGTGGGTAGAGAAGTATCGACCAAAATCACTGGACGAAATTGCGGCTCATGCCGATATAGTTGCAACTATTCGTCAATTAACACACGACAAGAAGTTACCGCATTTACTATTATATGGTCCACCAGGTACAGGAAAGACAAGTATAATTCTTGCCTTGGCTCGTGAACTTTATTCAACTTCATTCACTCAAATGGCTCTAGAATTGAACGCTTCAGATGAACGAGGTATTGACGTAGTCCGTGAGGAAATCCAAGCCTTTGCAAGTACGTTAAGGGCTTCTTCATTTGGCTTCAAACTAGTGATTCTTGACGAGAGTGACTCAATGACCAAAGATGCTCAGTTTGCTCTTCGGAGAATTATAGAGAGATACACAAAATATACGCGTTTTTGTTTGATATGCAATTTTCCTTCGAAAATAATTCCGGCTCTTCAGTCCCGGTGTACGAAGTTTCGTCTTGAGGCACTTCAATTTGAAGATATTAGAAACAAAATTCAGCTGGTTTCCTCTGCAGAAAATTTAAAAATCACTGAAGAAGGAATACTGGCAGTATGTAGAGTTGGCTGCGGGGATATGCGAAAATCCTTAAATATTTTACAAAGCGCACATCTTGCTAGTAAAGATGTAATTGATGAGGATTTAGTCTATGCCGTTACTGGTAAACCTTTACCAGTAAATATGGGAAACCTCTGTGACTCTTTACTTACACTTCCTTTCAAGGAGGCAGTCATAGTACTGGTTGAACGAAAGATAATTGAAGGGTTGACACTATCAGACATAGTCGAAGCCATGATGGCGTATGTCTCCCAACTACACATATCTTCTTTTTTCAGAACGGAATTTCTAAGGCAACTCAGTGAGATTGATCGCTGTATGACTTGTTGTATGGGTGAACGCATACAGCTATTAACTATCGTATCCATATTTTCGAAGCTAAAATCTCAAATAAATCAATGAACAAAGTACATACTGTATCAATATACCAGCAAAGTTGAGCTTAATATTAGAATAGAAGTATTATAGAGCCAATTGAGCGAATGAAGTTGAATGTCGGAATTCATTACTTTCATCACCTTTTTATATATTGAGTGTATTTACAATTCAAACAAACCGTACGTGCGCAAAAAATATAAGTTCACGCTTAAATCCGGCCCAATAGACCAACTATGGGACTTTCGCGTTATATTGCGAAAGGTGGGATTTGAACCCACGCGCTCAGTTGAGCACCGGGATATTTACAGTAGAACAATGTGAGCACTTTTTTAAAATATAAA
>ENA-UOXV01004326-UOXV01004326.1-marine-metagenome-genome-assembly--contig:-NODE-4326-length-16403-cov-4.965745_pt1 | contig 16403 bp, 12 predicted proteins | sample MGYA00238165_ERZ766961 | MGnify/ENA primary metagenome ERZ766961 (study PRJEB28924, sample SAMN03173240) | marine metagenome | biome: Marine; feature: Water; material: Subsurface seawater | place: North... | reverse complement strand
CACCTATTTTGGAAGCAATATTAGCACAGGCAAGTTCAATCCACTAACCGCCGGAGCTGGAACACATACGATAAACTATAGATACACTGATGGGAACAGTTGTGGAGATACAGCAATAGCTACCATAGTAGTAGACAGTATCCCAACGGTCACATTGACTAGTTTTAGTTCATTATGTGCAAATTCTGATAGCATTACACTAATGGGTGGAATTCCAATAGGAGGAAGTTATAAAACAAATGGCACTACAATAACAGGCATCAATCCAAAAACGACTGGAAAAGGAAGTCATGTAATCTGGTATTCGTTTAGTGATGGAAAGAGTTGTACTGACAGTACAAGCAAAGTATTAAAGATTGATAGTGTAACGCCTTTGGTTTATCCGAGTTTAGCTAGTATTTGTAATTCAGTTTCGCCAGTGGCTATTAATAAAGCCCTTCCAATCGGTGGGATTTATAGTGGATTGGGTATTATTAATGATACCTTATTCAGCCCTTCCTTAACAGGATCTGGTACATTCACTATTAAGTATAAATTCAAAAATGCCTTTAGTTGTGAAGATTCAATAAATCAGAATATAGGTGTTGATACATTACCTAATGTTAGCTTCCAACTATCTCGAGACAGCATTTGTTCAAATGGGGATTCTATACTCTTGCAGGGAACTCCAAGTGGTGGATTATTCTCAGGAAGTGGGGTGGGAACCTCTTACTTTAACCCAAAAAACAGTTTCAATGGGAATCAAGTAATAACTTATTCATTTACAAACTTAAATGGCTGTTCGAACAGTGCCAAGGATAGTTTAAGGGTTGATTCAGTTACTAATATTTCTTTTGTTTTTCAGGATTCTATTTGTTTGAACAGTTCAGTAATAAATTTATCAGGAATTGCAACACCAACTGGCGGTTCTTATTTTGGCAGTGGAGTTAGTTCTAATAACTATAGTACCATTTTGGCTGGAGCTGGTATGGACACGGTATATTACGCATTTACCAATGCATTTGGCTGTAACGATACAGTTTCGGAATTTATCAGGGTTGATACTGTTCCAATCGTTTCACTCGCGTCTTTTATTCCAATTTGTAGTTCCGATTCATTGATTTTAAATCAAGGAATTCCGGCTGGAGGAATTTATTCTGGACTTGGGGTAGTCGGAAGTGGATTTAAACCTTCATTATCGGGTATTTATAAAATTAAGTACGAGTTTACTGATTTAAATAATTGCATAGATTCTGTTTTAGATTCGATTCAAGTGAAAAAATCACCCATTGTTTCTCTAGCCTCGATTGGAAATATTTGTGCTAATACACCCGACTTTATATTGAAAAACGGTTTGCCGCTTGGTGGAAACTATATCGGAAGTATGGTCAAAATAGATTCGATTTTTAGTGCCTCTCTTCTTGGTTCTGGATCTTATAAGCTCAAATACGGATTTATCGATACCAATGGTTGTTCAGATACTGCAATTTCCCAGATAGTTATTGATACTATTCCAGTCGTGACTTTCGGCACAATTCCAGATTTATGTTTAAACTCGGCTAATTACAGATTAAAAGAAGGAAGCCCAAGTGGAGGAAAATATGCAGGAGTTGGAGTTCTTCAAGACTCTTTATTTGACCCTTCCTTAGGGCTAGGAACTTATAATTTGAAGTACACCTTTGTTGATAATAACACATGTTCAGATAGTGCATTTAGTTCGGTAAAGGTTGGTAGTCATACAAAAGTAGATTCTGCTAAATTCAACGATGTTTGTGCAAATGGTGATACTGTAAAGTTAAGTGGTGGGTACCCAACGGGTGGTTTTTATAAAGGCAATGGAGTATTAAACGATTCATTATTTATTGTCAGTAAAAATCAAGTTGGAATTAATACACTTTACTACGTCATTAAAAATAAATGTGGAAATGATTCATTGAAATTTGCGTTTGAAGTAATGGCGATTCCTAATTTAAGTTTAAGCGAAATTGCTCCATTATGCCAAAATAGTGGTGCACATTTATTGATTGAAGGAACGCCTTCAGGAGGAAAATACTTTGTTAATAACCGTGAGGAAACTAAAATTGAGACGAGCAAACCTGTCAAAGTCAATCTGAGATATTATTATGAAGATTCAATGGGTTGTTTTAATTCTATGAATATTAACACTGAAGTTATTAAAACGCCAAGTGTTGAAATTCGAGGAGTAGGAAATGTATGTTCTACTGATTCATTGAACTTAATTTTAGATGAATCATTTGATCAATACATATGGAATGGAGATACGGGAACATCGGTATTTAGAAAATCAGCATCTCAATTGGCTTTTGGAAGTAATGATATAACCTTATTAGTTATAGATAAGCACGGTTGTACTGCAAAAGATTCTAAAAGGGTTAATGTTTATAATTGTGGACAAGCAGTAGAACTTTGGCCAAACCCTTCTAATGGCAAGTTTCAAATTCGATTTTTGTCAAATATTGAGGAAGAAATTATTATTACAATAAGCAACAGTATTGGGCAAGAAGTAATGAAAGCTACTCCATTGTTAGTGCCAGGTAACAACATATATAATGTAGTTCTTAATGTAGGAGCTGGCTCGTATGTAGTAAAAATAGAAATGGCTGGTGAAACTCATCTGGAGAAAATAGTTGTTCGTTAAAAGCTTCAGGTCATTTACTTTTGCGCCTAATGAAAGAAGGCTTAATGAAAATTGCTTTTATGGGTGGTAAAAAAGTGGGATATGATTGCCTGAACTACCTAATTGAAAATTCAAAGAAGTTGAATACCGAAGTGGTATGTGTGTTTGAAAATAAAAGCAAACTAATTTCTAAAACGGAATCTTTATCTGAGCTTGCCAAAGAACATGGACTTCCTGTATTTAATGATCAGAACGAATTGTTGAATTTCAAGGATATAGACTTCATTATATCAGTGCAATACAATGAAATTTTAAAACAAAAACACATTGATCAGGCAAAAGTAATAGCGATCAATCTACACATGGCTCCTTTACCTGAATATCGGGGTTGTAATCAATTTAGTTTCGCAATCATTGATAAGGCTATTGAATTTGGAACGAGTTTACATCGATTGGAAACGAATATTGATGGGGGTGATTTAATCGCGGAAAAAAGGTTTAAGATTCCTAACGATTGTTTTGTGCAAGATTTGTATGAAATAACAGTTAACGAATCAGTTGATTTATTTAAGAATGAAATTGGGAAAATCTTAAATGAGGATTTTCAGCTTGTGAATCAGAAGGAATTAGCAAAATTTAGAAAAATAGGGTTTCATTATAGAAATGAAGTGAATGATATTAAACAGATTGATGAAACTTGGAATATTGAAAAACAAAAACGTTTTTTCAGAGCGACCTGGTTTCCTCCATTTTCTCCTCCTGTCAGTAGTCAAACTGGAAAACCATTTGACATGAATTGGTATAATTCGATTTAATGAAACGAATAGTACTTACAGTAACCACAGATTTGGTTTTTGATCAAAGAATGCGACGTATTTGTACTGCTCTCGCTGAAAATAATTATGAAGTTCTATTAATTGGAAGAAAGAAAAAATCGAGTCCCGAACTCAATAAAGAGAAATACAAGCAAAAGCGATTGTCTTGTTTCGTAGAAAAGGGAGCTTTTTTTTATATAGAATATAACATTCGGTTGTTTTTTTATTTGCTATTTATAAGAGCTGACATTTATTGCGGAATTGATTTAGATGCTGTATTGCCACCATTTTGGGTTTCAAAACTAAAAGGGAAGCCATTTGTTCATGATGCCCATGAATACTTTACCGATATGGAAGAACTCTTTGGTAGGCCAGGGACTCAGCGAATTTGGAAATGGGTTGAAAGAATCATTTTTAAAAATTTAAAATATGGGTATACCGTTTCTGATGGCTATGTTGAATTGTTTGAAACTGAATATAACGTTAAACTTAAAATAGTTAGAAACGCCACTTTACTTGGTAATTTACCGGAAAACAAACCAGCAAAAAAAACAATCTTATATCAAGGGGCAGTTAATATGGGGAGGGGATTAATTCCTTTAATTACTGCTATGCATAAAGTTGAAGCTGAGTTGATAATATGTGGCAAAGGAGATATTTATGAGGAGCTAATTGAAAAGGTAACCAAAGAAGACTTGAGTGATAAAGTTAAGTTTATGGGGTTTGTTGAGCCCGATCGACTTATTGATTTTACTAGAAATGCTACAGTAGGCATCACTCTTTTTAAGGCTAAAGGAAAAAGTAATAGATACTCCATGGCAAACCGGTTCTTTGATTATATGCATTCGGGTGTTCCCCAATTGGCAATGAGTTATCCTGATTATAAAAAGTTCAATTCGAAATTTGAAGTTGCAAAATTGATAGATGATTTGGAGCCATTTACCATTTCGAGCAGTTTAAATCACCTACTAAAGGATGATGGTTATTACAATAGATTAAAAGAAAATGCTTTAAAAGCAAGAGAGGAATATAATTGGCAAAATGAGACTAAAACCCTCCTTGGTGTTTATGAAACAGTAGTTAAAGAAAATTTCTAAAGCCCCTTATTTTTCTCTATAAAAACGAATAAAGTGGTAGAGTTTCCATTCATCGAACCTTCCTAATTGAGGGTGGTCAGAGTGTAAGTTATCTTCAGTGCTTTTTAATCTTAAATGAAGAACATATTGAGCAATAGTCAATAGTTTCATTTGTTTTATCTTTTCAAAAACACTAATTAATTTAAGGTCTTTTCCTGCATTACCCGATTCATATAATTGAACCAAATTATGAACTCCCGAAAGAGATTTTTTTAAAAATTCAATTGAATTGTCAAGGCCCACATGATAAACATGGTTTTCGATATGTTCGATTATAATGTTTTGTTTGGTAAGTTGAAGTCCGAGCCAAGTGTCCTCATGTCCGTATCCCTGAATTTCTTTTTGCAATGGAATAGAGAGGAAAAGCTCTCTTTCAATCCATAAATTACTAGCTAAGAAATGAATGAATTTACTATTCTTTCGCTCCACCGCACTGCGTTGTTCCCTAATGGTTCCATATAACCACCTTAAAGTATATTCTTTGTTTTTAGGTCTTTTTTTATGGTAGGCTATTCCACCTATGATCACTTTAGAATTTTGGTTCTGAAGGTAGTTTGAAATGAAGTTTTTATTGGGTATTTCAACGTCACAATCCAAAAAAAGTAAATTAGAAAATTTGGCCTTTTCAGCTAATAATTCTCTGATTTTGGCTCTCCCAATATTCTGATCTAGTTCAGTATAAAAAAGTGATTCATGATTTTTTAGAATTCGGTTTTTGATTTTGAATTCATCTTTACTGCAATCATCAATGCACAAAATTTCAAATTCTTGTGACTCTTTTTTACATTGATTCAATAGGTCTTCTGCAAGACGAGTTATGTCAAAGTTGTATACTGGTATTAAAACCGAGAACATCTTTTAGTTTGCCGAATCTTTTACAAATCCCGCTTCACATTTAAGGGTTCTTTGATGAAACTTATCCATGAGAGAATAATCGTGAGTTGCCATTAATACGGCGGTTCCGGTTCTGCTAATTTGAATCAAGAGGTTTAAAATTCGTTGTGATGTTTCAGGGTCTAAATTCCCAGTTGGCTCATCTGCCAATATAAGGTCAGGTTCATTTAATAAAGAACGGGCTATAGCAACTCGTTGTTGCTCACCGCCAGATAATTGGTGGGTCATTTTAAATCCTTTGGTGTGAAGACCAACCATTTCTAACACATCATCAATTCTTTCTTTAATCTCTTTTTTGTTTTTCCAACCAGTTGCCTTTAATACAAATTCGAGGTTTTTCTCTACAGATCTGTCAGTCATTAATTGAAAATCTTGAAAAACTATTCCCAGCCGTCTTCTTAAGAAAGGGACCTTGTTTCTTTTTATTTGATTTAATTCGATGTCAGCTACAACACCAACTCCTTCTTTGAGAGGTAATTCCGAATAAAGTGTTTTAAGTAAGCTACTCTTGCCACTTCCAGTCTCACCTATTAAATATACAAACTCACCTTTCTGAATTTTAATATTTATATCAGTAAGTACCAGGGCTTCTTCCTGATAAATCTTAGCGTCTTTTAATTCTAAAATGGTTTCGGCACTCATTAAAACATTTTTTTCAAATGTAATTATTCATTTATCTATTTGAAGCGAGTGAGATAAAATTAATAAAGAGGTATTTATGAATAAGTATTGAGCCCTAAATTATCAATACAATATTTATGAAATTATTTGAAAAAATTTCAGAAACTATTGTTTGCAATAAACTGAACGAGCATAAACACTAGCGCGTTGAAAACTTTGCACTTAGCCAAAACACCCCCTTTTGAAGCGTTCTACTTTTATAACCAATCTAAAAATAGATTTACGAGACATTATTGTGATTAAACAAAGGCTTCTTTCCCTCCTTATTTTCGTGTTATTTACTGGGCAAATCATTGCTCAACAAACCGAACTATTTAGAAATCCAATCCAGACTTATAATCTTGGTTTAGAATACTTTGAAAAAGAATTATATAGCGCTGCTCAAAAACAGTTTCAAGAGGTTGTGGAGCAAAAAGGAAATGAAGAAACTGAAGTTTCTGTCAATGCAGAATTCTTTTCTGCTCTTTGCGCTCTTAGACTATTTCATAGAGATGCATCGTTACAATTACGAGAATTTATCAGAAAACACCCCGAAAGTTCAAAGGTAAGGGATGCTAAATTTCAATTGGGAGGTTATTATTATCGTAAAAGAAAATGGGATGATGTTGTTAAATGGTACGAACAAGTCAATTCTTATGACTTAAGTAAAGACGAACAATACGAGTACAAATTCAAACTAGCCTATTCTCAATTAATGAAAAAGGAATTTGATAAGGCATCAAGAGGCTTTTATGAAATTAAAGATGTAAACAATAGTTATGCAGCTCCATCCAGATATTATTTTGCTCATATCTCGTACCTTAAGAAGAACTACCAAACTGCGCTTACTGATTTTGAAAAGCTAAAAGGACATTCGAAATTTGGACCAATTGTACCCTATTATATTAGTCAAATACTATATAACCAAAAAAAGTACGAGGAGTTATTGGATTATGCGCCTCCTTTATTGGATTCAGTAATACCGAAAAGGAAACCTGAGTTAGCCAGATTGATAGGTGAAGCTTATTATTACGAAAGGGATTATGAGGAAGCTTTACCCTATTTGGAAATGTATCAAAAAGAGTCTCGAGTACTAAATAATGATGACAGATACCAATTGGCTTTTACTTATTACAAAACAAATAATTATGAAGAGGCGATAAAGCTATTTACTAGACTTTCAAGTTTAAATAATGAAATGGCCCAAATCTCATCATATCATTTAGCTGATTGTTATCTTAAAACAGGTCAGAAAAATCATTCCAGGTCGGCATTTAAAATTGCCTATGATTTAGGTTTTGATGATCAAATTAGTCAAGAATCCTTATTCAATTATGCCCGATTGAGTTATGAACTATCTTTAAATCCGTATCAAAAATCTATTAATGCCTTTAAAGAATATATTTCTAAATACCCAAAATCGAACAGAGTAGATGATGCTTATAGGTATTTAATAGCAGTTTATTTGACAACTAAAAATTATGACGCAGCTTTAAAGTCTATTCAAAGTGTAAGTAAGAAAACTCCACAACTTAAAACGGCCTATCAAAAAATCGCTTACAATCAAGGTATTGCTTTATATCAAAATAGAGATTATCACAATGCTGTTCGCTATTTTGATAAGTCACACATGTATAAAAATGACGATAAACTAACTGCTCTTGCCTATTACTGGAAAGGTGAAGCGCGGTATCGACAAAGGGAATATGATAATGCCATTGAAAATTATAATGCCTTTATTTTTCAGCCAAGTGCAATTTTAACTTCGGTATTTAATCAGGCTAATTATAACATAGGTTATTGTCATTTTAAAAAGGAGGGTTATGCTGAAGCCAATGTTTGGTTCCGAAAGTATATTTACAATACTGAAAACTTAGATACATTTAAATTGAATGATGCGTTATTGCGAATAGGAGATGGCTACTTCATGCTTAAGGACTATGATCAGGCAATTGATTTTTATTCGCAAGCAGAAAAAATTGGATCTTTTGATGCGGATTATGCCTTATTTCAACGTGCCGTTTGTCAAGGAATTAAAAAGGACTATAAATCTAAAATTAGCAGTTTAGAAGAACTAATTGCGGAAAATCCGGGATCTACTTATCTTGATGCTGCGTACTATGAATTAGGTCGAGCTTATAATATAGAAGGTGATGATTCAAAAGCTCTCGCATCTTACAAACAAGTTATTGAACACGGAAGTAAGAATGTATATCTTAAAAAATCACTTAATGGAACTGGGCTAATTCATTATAATAATGATAATTATGATGATGCTATCATCATTTTTACAAAGGTGGTAAATGATTATCCAACCTACCAAGATACTAAAGAGGCCTTAGTGGTTCTTAAAAACATCTATTTAGAAAGAAATCAGGTAGATAAATATTCTGAACTAATTGCAGGATTATCGTTTGTTGATGTTTCACAAAATGAATTAGATTCAGCAGTGTTCCAAGTAGCCCAAGATATTTATAGATCAGGTGATTGTAACAAAGCAAACCCTTATTTCATGAGTTATTTGAATAAATACAATCCTGCAATTCACGAATTGAAAGCAAATTACTTCATTGCTGATTGTTATTACCGCGCAGAAAAGTATGATTCAGCAGCCCTTTTTTATGAAAATATTGCGGCAATGCCTTCTAATAATTATACGGAAGAAGCCTTGATAAGAACTGCCGATTATTATTTTGAAACTCAAAAATATACACAAGCATATTCCAAATATATGGCCCTGGAAATATCGGCCACAAGCGCTCCTATTTTAAGGCAAGCTGTTGGAGGAAGGTTAGAAACTGCATTCTTATTAGACTCGGCGGATAGGGCTTTTGAAGCAGCTGAAGTATATCTAGGTCACGGATTTAGTGAACCACAATATTTGGCTATTGCTTATTTATTAAAAGCAAGAAAGGCTGTAGAAAGTGAGGAGTTCTCAAATGCCTTAGAATATTACCAAGTGGTTGTTGATACTAGTAAAAGTGAGATTAGTGCAGAATCTAGATATGGTATTGCTCGAATTAATTATATGAATGATAATTTAAAAGAAAGCGAAAAATACATTTATGAGGTAGTTGATGGAACGCCACGTTATGCTTATTGGATTGCTAAATCGTTGATTTTGCTTTCTGATATTTACGTGAAAAAAGAGGATTATTTCCAATCTAAAGCTGTGTTAAATGCAATTATTGAAAATTACGAAGGGAAAGATTTAAAGAAAGTAGCTCAGGACAAATACAAAGAGGTGGAGGCACTTGAGAAAAAGCCGGATGAAGAACTAATAGAGGCACCGGAAATGGAGTTGGATTTTGAGGGAGTTGATATAGATGACGACGAAATTGATTCGCTTTTTGAAGATGAAGAATTTGAAGAAGAGGAAGTAGTTGTTCCGGAAAATGAAAATAAAGAGGAGGGGCAAGATGAGAATAAATAAGATTTTACTCTTGATAATTATTTTAGTTTCTACAAGTGCATTATTTGGCCAAAGAGGTAATGGCGATACCTTAGAAACTAAAGGTGATGTAATTATTTTTAAAACTTACGAGCCCAGAATTTCGGACGCATTCAAATTGAGTGATGTACCCAAAATTATAGATACCGTAATTAAAATTAATAACAACGTCCCATATGATGTAAAGTCAAAGAGGGCATTAACCACTTTTGAACCAAAACCCATAAGGCCTGCAAAAATGAAGGGGGAGCCTTTAAATAAATTGTACAAGGCTTATGCTCTAGTAGGAATTGGGAATTACTTAACTACAAATGCGGAGTTAGTTGTTAATAATACGAGGTCTCGGAAATGGGACTATGGTTTCTCTGCTTATCATCATGGAAGCAAAGGCAGTGTAAAAGACAGGGGTTATTCTGGGTTTACCGATAATAATTTTAAAGTTTACGGAAAGAAGTTTTTCTTTAATAAAATAGCTTCTGGACAATTAAAGTATGATCTAAATTCATTGCACAAATATGGTTTTGACCCGGCAACAATATCCAGTACACCTGTACTTGATGATAGTTTGGACAAGAAGTCCATTGCTCAGAATTTCCAGAACATAGAACCTAGTTTGAGGTTTAAAACCTATTTCAAAGATTCCAATGAATTGAATTATGACATTAATCTAAAGTATTACCATTATTGGGATAAAGCAAAGTCAAGTGAAGACAATATATTGGTAAACGCAACGGTAGATCGTTACATAAACAAAGAGTTTGGTCAAGTTGATTTGTGGTTAGATATCAATAATTTTAAATACACTAGAAGCGATATATTCCTGAACGAAGCAAGTACCATTTTTGGATTAGCCCCAAGTGTAATAACGGGTAAAGAAAACTGGAAATTAAAAATAGGAGCTGATATTGTCTTCAGTAACGGTGGAAGACAAAACTTTTATATTTATCCAAACCTATATTTTAAATATGATTTAGTAAAAGACATTATCATTCCTTATGTAGGAGCAAAGGGAGGGTTGAAACGTAATAATTTTAAATCATTGACTCAACTCAACCCATTTATTATATCAGACCCCATTACTGGAAATGAAAACACTAAAATAAATTTATATGGTGGTGTAAGAGGAGAGTTAGCTTCGAACCTTTCTTTTAATGTGTCAGCAGGTTATCGTGTAGTTGAAGATTTAGCTTTGTTCATTAATAAACCCGATTCAGTTGGTGGGTTTGCTATTAATAACGAATTTAATGTGAGGTATGATGATGCCAATATCACCTCTTTTTCAGCCGAATTGGGATACCAAAAAATTAAAGATTTTAGCTTTCTTTTAAAAGGAGAATACTTCATTTATTCCATGAACAATCAAAAAGCAGCTTGGCACATGCCTAATGTTAAGATTTCGTTTAATGGAAGGTATAACATAGGGCACAAGGTTACATTAACTGCAGATATCTTTTTTATTGGAGAGCGAACTGCTAGAACTAATGACCCTATTGGTACGGAAAACTTGGGTGGAGGAGTTTATGGGGTGAAGCTAGATCCATTAATTGATTTAAACTTAGGAGTTGAATACTACTTCAGTAGAAGATGGACGGCTTTTGCAAGGTTCTATAACATTGCAAATAGTCGTTATGCCATATATTATGAATACCCTCAGCAGGGTATAACCATAATGGGTGGAATGACCTATAAGTTTTGGCAACCTAAAAAGCGTTCGAAAAAATAGAAATTAATATTTCTTGGTTGTTATTTAATTGACATTCGACATCATTTTCCTAACTTTTAAAATCAGTATTTCATCCTTTTGTTACTATTACTTTTGCGCCAAGTTTAAAGTATGAAAACAAAAACGCTAAAAAAAAACAAAGTCAACGTAATTACTCTTGGATGTTCTAAAAACATCTATGATTCTGAAGTAATGATGAATCAGTTAAAGGCCAATGATTATGATGTTCAGCATGAGAGTAATGACGGCGAGGCATCAACTGTAATCATTAATACATGTGGTTTTATCGAAAATGCCAAGCAAGAAAGTATTGATACCATCTTGGATTGGGCTCAAGCTAAAAAGGATGGCTTGGTCGACAAAGTAATGGTTACAGGCTGTTTGAGTGAACGTTATAAAGAAGATTTATCTGGTGAAATACCAGAAATTGATTCTTGGTTTGGGACAAGAGAATTACCACGGTTACTCAAAACACTAAAAGCTGATTATAAACACGAGCTTGTGGGAGAAAGACTTCTTACCACTCCTGCACATTTTGCTTATTTCAAAATTGCAGAAGGTTGTGATCGTCCTTGTTCATTTTGTGCAATTCCTTTAATGCGTGGAAAACATGTTTCTACTGCCATGGATAAATTAGTGGAAAGTGCAAAGAGCCTTGCTGCTAAAGGAACCAAAGAACTGATTTTAATAGCTCAAGACTTAACCTATTATGGGCTAGATATTTATAAGAAAAGAAATTTAGCTGAATTACTTGATAAGCTTTCAGAAGTAGAAGGTATTGAGTGGATTCGAATACAATATGCATATCCGTCTGGGTTTCCTCTAGACATTCTAGATGCAATGAATAGAAACGATAAAGTTTGTTTGTATTTGGATATGCCTTTACAACATGCAAGCACTAAAATGCTCAAGGGTATGAAACGAGGGATTACTCGTGAAAAAACCGATGCACTGATCAAAGTTATTCGTGAGAAAGTTCCAGGGCTAGCTCTAAGAACCACTCTTATAACTGGTTTTCCTGGTGAAACACAAGAGGATTTTGAAGAAATGATGGATTGGGTTGAAGAAACTCGTTTTGATCGTTTGGGATGTTTTACCTATTCTCATGAGGAAAACACAACTGCTTACGAATTAGAAGATGATGTTCCTGAAGAAGTGAAACAAGCTCGTGCAAATGCCATCATGGAATTGCAGAGTGGGATATCAAGAGAACTAAACGAAGCTAAAATTGGAAATACATACCGTGTTCTTTTTGACCGTGCAGAAGGTGATTACTTTATTGGGCGTACACAATTTGATTCTCCAGAAGTAGACAATGAAGTTTTAGTACATAAAGATGATGGATTTGCTAGAATTGGAGATTTTGCCCAAGTAGAAGTTACGAGCGCTGAAGAGTTTGATTTGTTTGGTCGAATAGTCGGTTAGTTTTTTTTCGTTACTCCAATTATTACCCCGAAATTTCCATCGGTTTGGGTCCAGTTTTTCGAAGGTAAATAAGTGCGTGAAACGAACCCGTCTAAATAAAGAGCGTTTTTGCAACCCTTTTGCTGAAAATAGGTTGCGAAGTCATAGAAATTGATTTTTTGTTTTGACATTGCAAATAATACATTTCCATTGGGCAATATTCCGACGCCATTTCTAATATGTACATTTTGAGAGCCTTTATTGAATTTAGTGTGAAGCTTTCCGTCAATAATCAGCATGGGTCCAGATTGTGTAGCGAATTTTATATCCTTGTTTTTAGGGAAATTTAATGAAGTACACACATTGGCTGTTTTGTGTTTGGTTAAATAGAATATGCCATTGGGCTGCATATAGAAATTGCCATAGGCATTTTGAACGCTGTTCATTTTCGATTTAATTATTCCTTTTTCAATATATAATCCTTGCGGATTTTGGTTTTTTTGATACATACCGCCGTTCACCGCGAAAATTAATTCTTCATTGTTTTTAGCCAATTCCAAATTTAAATTCCCAATGTTTCCATATAGGTTATTGTCATTGTCCCTCCAGTAAAATTCAATGTTTTGGAGTTTTGGGTTTGCCTCAAAACTGAGAATTCTGGATTCGTCAATTCGTTGAGAATTTATTGGAGTAAATCCATTCAGAATAAAAAAAAGTAAAATGAATTTAAATAGTAATGGGATTTTCATGGTGGTAGTATTTATAATTTATTCTCTCAATTTTAGTACCAAGCTTATCCTGATTTAACTTCTGGAGCTGGTAAAAATGGATTAAAATACTGAATCCATTATGACTGAAAAGTAGGGAACCAATAAAATATTCGTTATTCGTCCACAGTAGTTTTTATTACCTATCCTTTTTTGCACATTTTTGCCGTAAGCATAAACTCTAAATTTGTATTAGAAAAAACAGGAGTAAAGTATTGAATAATAAGGCTATATATATTTATTTAACGCTAGTTTCTTTTCTATTGTTAGCGTTTTCTGGGCAGGCTCAACAGCTTAATACAGTAAATACTGTAAAATCAGCTGACACACTTAAGTCTATTGATACAAAGACTTCGGTTGAAACTGCTTATGTAAAAGCAAGACGATTAGCATTTGACAAACAATACGGAGAATCAATTTCGGTTTGCGATTCCTTTTTAACTCAAGAGCCTGATAATTATGACTTTGAAGTTTTAAATGCAAGAGTAATGTCCTGGGATGGTCATCTTAAAGAAGCTGAAAAGAAGGCTGAAAATCTAAATTCTAAATATCCTAAATCTAAAGAGGTTATAGTTTTATGGGCCACCATTAATAAATGGATGGAGGACTATGAAACTAGCATGGATTTATAATAATCCGGGCTGATCTTATATGGAAGGTTTCCCTTCTTCAAAATATTTTCTTTCAGAATAAAAGCGTGGTATCGAAATATTTAAGATATTTCCATTATGAAATTTAAGCTGATGAAGAATTTATTTTTAGGACTTTTTTGTTGCATTTCAATCCAAGTTTTTTCTCAAAACATAGACACCAATATTGTTGATTTTGACGGGAATCGTTTTTTTCATCTTAGCTATGAAAACAACTCCAAATTATTAGTTTTTTTGCACGGTGGTGTTTCTAATCCTTACTTTAATCAGGCAAAAGAGAACATTAAGCTAAGGTTTTTAGTAGAGAACAATAAAGACTTTGTGACCCATGCTTTAATCGATGGTTACGACTTGCTAGTACCAGTTTCAAACTCAAAATTGAATTGGGTGGCAGACCCAGAATATTGTTTTAAGGCATTGGATAAGTTTTTAACTCAAAACTCCAAGAAATATAAGGAGACCGTATTGTCTGGATTTTCAGATGGAGGAACGGGCAGCTTTAAAATTTTCTATAAACATTCGGATTACTTCACCGGAGTAATCGTTTTTAACGGATACCCTTACCATAAAAATTTTGCAGATAGCCTGGATTATTCAACAGTAAACAACAAAAAGGTTCTGTTTGTGGGAACCAAATTCGATAAAACCACTCCCTATGAATTTATGCTTACTGAGTACTGCAAGCAAAAAGCATTTAATCCAGATACCTATATTTATGTAACCAACGGTGAACATGAATTTCATGATTATGATGGAGTTGAAATGAAGATAATTTTCAGCATGTTAGACACCAAACCGGATAACACAGAAACCAATGCCATTCATGGATATATGCGAAATGACTCGTTACAACAATTCTACATGTTTCGTAAAGAAATTGTACGCAAGTATGGATTTGGAGAGCAGTTTTACGAATTAAACAAAACACAAAAGGACTCCATTAAGGCGAAATAGATAGGATTGAATTATGAGAAGTGAATGGATTGCAATGTATGAGGATACTGAAATAAGAGTCGTTAATACATGGTTTGATGGAGAAAAGCTTTATGTCAATAAAGAACTGCAAGACGAAAGGTTTGGCATGTTTGGTTCGGATTTAACAGGTCATGTAATCGACTCAAATGGAGAGCGTAAAAACATAAAGGTAAATATAGGAGGAGCTCTAACCATAAGCTGCCGAGTTTTTGTTGATGACAAGAAGATGCTTCTGGAGAAAATATAATAGGTTTATTAAGAGTCAATAAAAATCAGATAATTCCAACATCTGAAATATGCAGATGTTGTGGGATAGAGTAGATAAAAAAGTATGGATACATTAAATAGCATTACTGAGTTTCAATTGTTGAAGATTGGAAGTTATTCGCTGACCATGGGAATATTGCTAACGGTGTTATTTGCAATAATCTTGACCAAGTTGATCTTGTGGTTAATTGAAAAAATAATACTTCGTAATGAAAAACTTAGAAAACTAGAGGAAGGAAATTTATACTCATTATTTCAGATTATTAAATACCTGATTTGGATTGTTGTCATTCTTATAATCTTAGATACTGTAGGATTAAAACTGAACGTTATTTTAGCTGGTTCAGCGGCCTTACTTGTTGGTATTGGTCTTGGATTACAAAACACATTCAACGATTTTATTTCTGGAGTAATTTTACTTTTTGAGGGCACAATAAAAGTTGGAGATATATTAGAGATTGATGATGACGTTGTGAAAATCCAGAGAATTGGACTGAGAACTTCAGAAGCAATTGACAGAGATGACATCGTGATAATACTTCCTAATTCCTTAATCACAACCAATAAAGTGATTAATTGGAGTCACCAATCAAAGAAAACCAGATTTAGAATTGATGTGAGTGTTGCTTATGGTAGTGATGTTGATTTGGTGTTAGAAATACTAAAACAAAGTGCCTTAGAACATCCCGATATTAATGATGGAGGCTCATTAAATGCTCGCTTCTTAAACTTTGGAAACTCCTCGTTAGATTTTGAATTGTTGTTTTTTAGCAAGAATATTTTTCGGATAGAAAACGTGAAATCTGAAATAAGAGTAATAATCAATCGAAAATTTATTGAAAACAAGATTACCATACCATTTCCTCAAATGGATTTACATCTAAAATCAAATGATACGGAGCTAAACACAAAGTGATTGGAATAGCAAACGTTAAAAGATCAAACCGTTGAGGTTAGCGATTAATAAAACAGTAAACTAAAACTATATTTTTGAAACATATATGGCGGGTATGTCCACCGGTGGAGATACCGAGCTGTTAGGTT
>ENA-UOXV01004325-UOXV01004325.1-marine-metagenome-genome-assembly--contig:-NODE-4325-length-16406-cov-6.490857_pt1 | contig 16406 bp, 13 predicted proteins | sample MGYA00238165_ERZ766961 | MGnify/ENA primary metagenome ERZ766961 (study PRJEB28924, sample SAMN03173240) | marine metagenome | biome: Marine; feature: Water; material: Subsurface seawater | place: North... | reverse complement strand
CCATTGTTAGATTTACAGAAAGTAGGTGGTGGGTTTGTTGCAAAAGATCCCAACCTTACTCCTGAGGTTGCTGACCCAGAAAACTTTACTGTTATGCAGGGCTACCTTGAATCAAGTAATGTTTCCGCAATCGAGGAAATGATTGGTTTAATTGAAGTTTCCCGAGCTCACGAAGCTAACCAAAAAATGATTCAAACTATTGATCAAAATATGGGTAAGGCAATTGGAACTTTAGGTCAGACACAATAATCCTTTAACTTTTTAATTATGAATTTATCTCTATATTCAGGTGCAACTGGAATGCAAGCTCAGCAAATGAATTTGAATGTTATTTCAAATAACATAGCCAATGTAAATACAACAGGTTACAAAAAGAATAAAATTGAATTTCAGGATCTACTTTACCAAAATCCGCGACAATCAGGAGGTCAAACCGGTGCGGGAAATGTTGTGCCAACAGGTGTTGAAATGGGAAATGGTACAAAAGTTGTTTCCACAGCTAAAATTTTCACACAGGGACAGCTAACTCAAAGCGGTGAGAAAATGGATATCGCTATTGATGGCACTGGTTTTTTTCAAGTTGAAAAACCCGATGGTACCGAGGCTTATACTCGAGATGGTGCATTTAAGGTCGGTCCAGACGGCCAAATTACCACAGCAGATGCACTACCTTTGGCCGCAGGTTTACAAATTGACCCAGAAGTAACAAATGTTTTTGTTTCTCCCACTGGCGAGGTTTCAGTAGAAACTGCAGATGGTACCCAAATTATTGGTCAATTGGAACTAGTTAGGTTTCCTAATTCAGCAGGTCTTAAAGCTACTGGCGGAAATCTTTTTATTGAGACTGAAGCTAGTGGGGCACCAGAGATAGGTGCTCCCGGAGAAAATGGTTTTGGTGTTTTGCAGCAAGGTTATCTTGAAATGTCTAATGTAAATGTAGTTGAAGAGATGGTTAATATGATTATTGCTCAGCGTGCTTACGAGATCAATTCGAAGTCGATTCAGACCTCAGACGATATGCTTTCAAGAGTTAACCAACTGAAGAGATAGTTTATGCGTTTCTTTTTTGTATTACAGCTCTCGATCCTCAGTACACTCTGTGCTGATGTTACTAGATTTATTGATGATTCTTTTGATTCCACTTCCCATATTACATTTAAAACTCTGACGAAATCATCTGCTCTAATTTCCCCAAGTGTGGCTTATGGAACTTCAAGCCGTTCGAATATATCAGTTGCACCTCAAGTAGTTTTACTTACCCGCGAAACATTAGAATCAAAACTTGGTGAAGGCATTTCGCATCGATTCCAGGCTTCAGGGAAAATCGTTGCATATTTAACTCGGGAGTGGGAAGAGCTTAAAGTCTCTTCAAATTATTTGCTTAAAATATCGGCTTGTTCTCCTGATGAAATTTGCCCTAGTACATTTGTCAGATTTAGCATCTGGGATAATGGTAAATTAGTCGGACAATTTTCTGAACCTGTTAGAATTTCGCAATATGTGGATGTATTCTATTCCAGCAAGCCTTTACTCAGGGGAATGCACTTGAGTTCGGCCGATTTGGAATCCAAACCAGTTGATATTCTTAAGAAGTTTGCCGGCTCTGTTCCTGCTTCCTCGAATATTAAAAGTTATCAACTAACCACTAATTTAAAGCCAAACACTCCATTGAAATGGAATTTTTTGTCTAAAGTCACTCTTGTTCGAAAAGGTCAAGTTATTGATGTGTTTGCTTCAGGTAATGGCATCTATGTGACGATGAAGGGGATGGCCCTCGAAGATGGAGTAGAGGGCGGATTCGTTATGGTTAAAAATTTGTCATCCGACAAAGAGTTTCAGGCAAAAGTTCTAAATGAAAATAGTGTTAAAGTACATCTTTGATAATGAAAACCTTCTTAAAATTTACTTTCGGATTACTCATATTTGCTGACACTTCCTATGGTGTGTCACTTTGGATGAAAAGTACCAACAATCAGCGTGGGCTTTACTCCGACAGGCGTTCGTACTCGGTTGGCGATTTAATAACTATCGATGTAGGTGAGAGTTCTTCATTAGCAGCTTCTCAAAATTCAGTTCGAAATCGACAGTCTCAGGTTGAAAATGCAGTTAAGCAGTTTCTTTTTGCTAACAGCAAAATGGGAACTCATAATGGTGGTTTGCCAGGAACGGAAATTGAGACCAAAAGCAGCAACAAGGGAGGTGGTTCGATAGCAAATACTCAAGATTTAAAAGGTCGAGTCAGTGTTGTAGTGATTGATGTATTACCTAATGGTGTACTTGTCTTGGAAGGTGCTCGAATGGTAACTTTCTCGGGCGAAAGTTACTATGCTGTGCTTAAGGGTATGGTTAGAAAAGAAGACATCGGTATCGGTTTCAAGGAGGGGCTTCGGTACCGCAATATCGTCTCTTCACAATATATTGCTGATGCACAGATTGAATTTGTATCCAAAGGAAGTTTAAACGATGCACAAAAAGAAAGTTGGTACCAAAGAATTGCTTCCATTGTTAATCCGTTTTAATACCCATGAATTTCTCTCTCAATTATATTAAATTGTTGTGGCCGATTTTTTTCGTCGCCACATTTTCGTTGTTTGGAGCTAGGATTAAGGATTTAACTGATGTTCGTGGAAGTCGGAGCAACCAATTATATGGTTATGGTATAGTGACAGGCCTTTCGGGGCAGGGAGATTCAAGGATTGAGTATACTGAGTTAGGCATTTTAAATGCACTAGAATCTCTCGGTATACGAGCAGATAAAGCTGACAAATCGAGAAATATTGCTGCAGTAATGGTTACCGCCGAAATCGGACCTTTTGCTAAGGAAGGTTCGAAGATGGATGTCACAGTTTCTTCTATCGGAAATGCAGATGCATTGCAGGGAGGTATTTTGCTTCAGACTCCTTTGTATGGAGCAGATGGAAAAGTTTATTCAGTTGCTCAAGGTGCTGTTTCCATTGGCGGCCTTTCTGCTGGTGGAGGAGGAGGTGCTAATGTTCAAGTAAATCATCCAACAGTTGGTATTGTTAGTAATGGTGGTTTGGTCGAAAGGGAAATTGACAGTCAGGTTCTAAATAATGGCAACGAAATCGAATTAATTTTAAGATCTCCAGATTCGTTAACTGCAGTCAAAATTGCTGATGCTGTAAATAAATACTATCCAGGCACTTCGCTAGCCTTGGACAATGGCGTGGTCAATATCCAAGTACCAATTGATTTTCGTGGTCAAACAACAAATTTTTTGGCGGCTATCGGCGGCATTGATGTGAAACCCGATGTTCCCGCTCGCGTAATTATTAATGAACGGACAGGAACAATCGTTGCGACCCAAAGTGTAAGAATATCACCCGTTGCAGTCAGTAGCAGCAATATTACTATCTTCCTGAATCCGACAACTGGAGTAAGTCAACCATTACCATTCTCCCAAGGAGCAACAACAGTTATGCAGGGGGAAAATGCAGATCTTGTTGAGGAAGTCGGTCGATTTGAAGCCCTTGATGAGCTCGATCCACCAGGTGCCTCGACCGTTAACGAACTAGCATCTGCACTCAATAAGCTAGGCTTAACAACAAGGGAAATGACATCTATTTTGCAATCTATTAAAAATGCAGGGGCACTTCAAGCCGAGCTCATCATTAATTAATTTATTTGTATGGAAACTGAAATAGCTAGTAACTCTTATGTGGGAATGGATTCTTCCATGCTCCTCGAGATGGCACACTCAAAGCATACCACTCAGGAGCAAAAAGTTGCTGCTGTAAGTGATCAATTCGAGTCTGTTTTAGTTAAACAGTTTTTGAAAGAGGCACTTAAACCGATGTTTAAAGGTGTTTTTAATGAAGATGGGGGAGCACATCGTATGTACAGGCACTTTTTTACTGATGCAATTTCTGAAAGTATAGCGAGTGGAGGTGGCTTTGGCGTTTCATCGATTCTTCAGCAACAACTTCAGTCCAATGTTTCCGAAGGAGAGAAAACCGAGGAATAATATGGTGCAATTTGCTGAAAAGACTGGAACTAAACTTTCTTTTACATGGGAAGACCTTTTAACTTTGTTACGAGATGAACTTCAGGAATATGGAGGTTTGGTTGGTTTACTTAACACACAACAACAAAATATCCTCGATCGTAGATCTGAAAGTCTAATGGAAATTAATCAATCTGTTCAGACTCAGATGGAGGCCAGTCAAATTTTACAGAAAAGAAGGCAGGGTTATGTCTCTTCTCTTGCTCATTCTTTTGGAGAACCTACAGATTCCAGTCTTAACCAGTTGGTCGAGTACTTTCCAGAAGTTACCCGTCCTATGTTTTTAAGTATAATTGAAGAAATAAATAATTTGATTTCGCGAATTCGTAGCAAGATTGTTCAGAATCAAAAAATTCTTCAACGGTTGACTGAAGTAACAGATCAAATTTTGTTGGCAACTGATCCAAAATCTCACTCTAAAACTTACGATCGTACTGGTGATTTGAAAAGGCTTGCCTCTCAGTCCCGTTCTAATTTGAACGAATCGGCATAAATTTAAAATGGGTTTATTAGGAGAAATATCAAAAAGTTCTGAAGCACTACGCTATCATTCCCGTACTGCTGAAGTTGCTGGTCAAAATCTCGCACATGTAAACGATGAGTCTTATGCTCGCCAGCGAGTTTTGGCTAAAGAAGGAGTGATGTATACATCTGCAGGTGGTTTACTTTCATCTGGCTTATCTGCAGGAGGGATTGATCATGCTCGTAATGATATTCTTGATTCAAGAGTTATAAATGAGAAGGGTGATTCGGCCTCTTTAGCAGCACAGCAAGAAATCCTTGAGATTTTACAAGCTGCTCTTGGTGAGAAGATAACTAGGCAGGGAGTTAATGTTGGGCTTGATGATTTACATGAAAGTGATTTAGCACCCGGCAGTCTTACCCGTGCCATCAATGATTTTTTTAACAGCTTTCAAGAACTATCTGCTTCTCCTTATGAGCCAACTATCAAGCAAGAGCTCTATCATAAAATAGATACTTTAACCAAAAGGTTTAACGAAGCGGGTAGTAGTTTAGAGAATTTAGAAAGTGATATTTCTGAAATCATTGAAAGATCAGTTACAAAAGTTAACTCAGTTTTAACACAAATTCATGAGGCTAATACTCAGGTGCGCCGTTTTGAGCTCCTTGATCAAGGAAAAGCTACGATGTATCGAGATCAAAGACAAAAGCTTTTTGAGGAGCTAGGTAGTTATATTAATTTCACCAAGGAAAATGATGTTTCTGCGGCGACTGGTAAAGAATCAGGATTTATAAATTTATTTGTAGAAGGTGAAAGCGGTCAAAAAATAGCAATTTTAGATACCACAGGTCCTCAACAAATTTCAAACGATTGGGGGAGTGAATTTTCTGTTCAAGCACCAGTGGACGCATTGGGGACTACTGCAAAGGTTTTGGCAAAGATTGATTCTACCGGGCAGTTAGGAAGGTTAGAGGTAATTGATGGAGGTTCTATGTATGATGATACAAATGGTCCATTCTTAGTAAGTGTTTTACCTCCGCAACCCGTAAATGTTGATGGCTTAAATGATACAACAATGTCCACAGCCAAAAAGAAAGGCGATGTTTTCTTCCAATCAGGTGCCTATTACCAGACTCTTGAAGATACATTGAAGGGAGATGTGTTAACTGACCTGACCAAATTTTTGGCAATTTCTGACCCTTTGAACGGGGTTGTGTCAGAAACTAAAAGAACTTTTTCGGATGTAGATTTTATTCCCAAAGGCCAGCAGATTTATTATGATGGGAAATTGTATCAGGCTACCACTGATGTTGGTGCTGTAACTTCTGAAGAAGGCGTTTTAGACACTGTCTCTGGTGCAAATTCAGGTTCTAGGAGTTACCTTAGCGGCGAAGTTTTCCGATATAACAACAATTACTTTCAGGCTACCCAAAATGTGGGTAAAGGATTTGAACTAGATTCCTTATCTGAAACCTCGGGGATAGTTAATAATTCTGGTATTTTATCATTGGGTGCTAATTTACCTAAAAGATCAGACGAAGCGGGTCTTGCATGGCCGAATGGTAATGCTCTTGTAGTTGGTGAAGTTGTTTCTTTTGTTAATCCAAACGCAGTAGCAGGTTCAGCTGCTGATTTTTACGTAGCAATAAATGCGGTTGATGCAACAAGTACTGAGTTGCCCCATACATCCGTGAATTTTGTTAAGATAAGTTCATTTGTTGATGATTCTGTTCAATCTGTACAGACATTACCGCAACAGGTCACTACAAATCAAAACGGCGTTGATGTGACCAATACTCAAATGAGTTTTGAAGCAGGAGGTTTATACTATGACGAGACTTCGTTGACCCACTTTTTAGTTAAAGCTAAACCTGACAATATTATTGGTGATGTTGATGTTGGTTCTTTCAACCCTAATGACGCTAAATGGCTTAGTAATTTTCATATTTTTTCACCTGATCCAGCTTCCGGTCTTCCTCCTACATCTGTCTTAAGGAAATCAAATCCAGGGGCACTGAATATTAGCAATGGTACATTAGAGGAGTTAAACATTGGTGTTGCTGAAGCAATTATTCAGAATGGAGAAATTAAGAGCTTTAATATTTTACAAAGTTCAAATGGTTTGCCTTCCACTGACTCTCTTTTTGTAAACGGCCAAGAAGTTGCCATCAAAAGCGGTTCTATACACGGCTATCAGCAATCGAGGGAGGTCGATCTTGAAAATTATCGATTATCACTTAATTCCCTCGTTTCAAAGTTTGTTACACAAACTAACAAAATTTATAACCCAGACGATGCTCCCGGAAGCTACTTGTTTGGTTTTCAGGCTAATTTAACTCGTCCTTCCATGGGTGCAAATTTGATTATGGAGCAGGAGTTTAACTTGTTTGGTGTAGAGGGCAACGGCGAGTTAAAGCTTTTTCGGAATGAAGTTAATATGACCTTGCCGTATTCTGAAGGGGATACCTTTACGATCACGAATACTTCACCTATTGTCCCTGTTGAGTTAAAAGATCAATTTGAGGGCACCGGATACATCATCAGGGACACCGCTGATGGACAAGTGCTGCTAGAAGATCCAAATTCGGGGTCACTTTATACTATTTTTGGATCAGCCAAAAATATGCAAAATGTAACCATGGAAACTGACAGCACTTATCCAGGCGAAGATTTGCTTGTTGGTAATAATGATGATGGTCGTTCCATCATGCTTGCTTATGAAAATGTTCCATTTAAGCTTGAGCAAGGAGGAAGCGAATTTATACTTGGCGATAATTTTTCTTTCGATGCGGTTATCGAAAATAGTTGGAATTTAGCTAGTTCTTTAATTGTCGATAATGACCTGACACCTGATAGCATAGTTGCCAGCTTGGACTTCGATCAGGGTTCTAATGATATTGCACTAAAAATTGCTGAGTTAGGAAATGGAGAGTTTTCGAAAGAAATATCTGATATAAATTCAGATATTGGAAATTCACTTTCTGATCTTAATAATAATATAGATCATCAAAAAACTATTGAGGATTTGCTTCTTGAGCAAAGAAACGCCGTTAGCTCTGTTTCGATTGACGAAGAAGTTGCAGACTTAATGCAATTTCAAAGGTCTTTTCAAGCTTCCTCGCGTGTCCTTAATACTCTCGACAAAATGCTCGAACTTGTTGTTATGGGTCTGCTTAAGTAGTTAGCATAATGAGACTTCCCAATATAACTTCAAGCAATTCGATTATTCAAAAGATAAACGAACTTGATCAACAGAGATTTAAGCTTGATGCCCAAATTACCAGCGGACAAAAGTTAACTTTACCAGAAGATGATGGCATGCGTTTGGGACGCGTGATTCAATTAGAAACCCAAAAGGGGCAACTTACTCAGTATCAAAGAAACGCTTCTTACGCCAAAGAATATCTTGATGCCAGTTATCTTAACTTAGACAAATTGGTTGAGCTAAATCAACGCGGGCAAGAAATTGCTCGGACTGCGGGTTCTAGTCTTAACGGGTCTGCAATGGAAACTTATGGGCATGAAATTAATCAGCTAATAGAGGAAGCCTTAAACCGAGTTAATTCAACTCATCGTAAACAGTCATTATTTGGTGGTACCAAGTTGAAACCCGATTTTAATAATTCTGAAGTCCAGTTGGGTCAAAGAGAGCAAAAAACATTTACATTTAACGAAGTGGGCTCCGTCGGTAACGATGGCATTAGAAGGATTAAGCAGGGTGAGGTTATTTCATTTTCTTTAAACGGTAGAGAGTATGTCGTTGAGGCCAAGACTGATGGGTTATCAACTGATGTTGTTTCCTCACTCATGAAAGATCTAATTAACAACGATAAGCAGATCTTGGCTGATTCACCAGTTTATGAAACAACAAGTTATAAAGCATTCGTCAGAGGTGCCTCTATTGGACATACAGCACGAAATTCTGCTACCCAATTATCTTCTGAGTTATCGATTTCAGGAGACTTATTAGTTTTTGGTACAGTTGGTCAATCGTATAATGCCTCATCTTCCTACACTACCAAATGGGATCCCAACCATTATTTTCCAGAGCAACTCGACCAAAAACTCAATGCAGAAGCCTCACATCTTTATCCAGGTTTGACTTTTGAATCGTTGGGAGAGAGCGAAAAGGCAATTGTTCGTGCTAATGTTGAGGGAAGCGATTGGACTAGGAATTTGACTGTTACTCCAACAAAGGCAAATGGAACAGCAACAATTGAAATTGACCACAAGGAAGATTGGAAGCGTCTAAATATTTACAAACTTGGGGAAGTAGTTGAGCATGAAGGTCGTATTTTCGAGTCTATCATTGCAGATAATGTCAATCATTCACCTGTAAATTCAGGAACATCATATTGGCGAGAATTGGGTTCTACCTACGATGTAGAGCGGGAAGACTGGAATCTAAATGTTTCAGGTGTGAAAATTCATACCTATTACTCCTCTCCAGACGGGAAGTTATTTAGTGACAAGGCAAGTGCAACAACTCATGCACAGAATATCCTAATAGCTAGTAAAACTAGTTTTTACCAAGCTAGTGCTGACCCTGACGCGGCATTGACTGCTGATCTTGCCGCTGCTGTTAAGCAGGTCACAATTCCTATTAATGAGTTCTCAGTAAAAGGTTCTGAGAGCGACGCGACAGTTTTCTTTAATCCAGAAACTTTAGATTATGAGTTAGTTGCCGCAAGTAATGGTGGTGCAATAATTAATGGAACATTTTTTAAGGAAAACAACCAAGTTTTTTCTGCTACGCAAGCTTTTCAGAATAACGATGTTATATCACATAATGGTAGATTTTTCTTAGCCGAAAATGCTAACTCAGTTATCGCTGGAAACTTGGATTTTATCGAAACTGCGTTGCCTCCAACGGGTGACATTGTAAACTACACTGGCCAGACTGCTAAACTTTCTTCAGGAGCACCATTGTCAGTGATTTCGGGCCAATATTTGCATGATGACACAAATAATAAATATTATTTTGCGAATCAATCATTGACGCTGAGTGCTAATGAAATTACTGCACTGATTACTCAAACAACTGCGAGTCTTTTATCAACTCCTCCCAATCCAGCTAGTCTCGACACGATTAGTTCATCGGCTCAGCTTGCCGGAGACTTTATTTCCCCTGATGGTCAAACTGTAATGGTTGCATCAAATATCATGAGGGGAACCTTTGATCCAAAAAAGGAATATGAAGTAGGAGATGTAGTTTGGAATGGGACTGATTCGAATGGAAAAGGTTCTTACTTTGAAATTCAAACTCAAAAACATCTTGGTGAATGGAAAACCGGAATTTCGGTTACTGCAGGTGAGACTGTGCTCTTTGATGACCAACTATACCAAGCTAATCAAAGTTTATCATCTGCAAATAATAACCTGTCAAATTTTAATAACACAAATTGGCAAGTGCTATCTAGCCCTGTTGATGCTTCTCAACTGCCAAACTCTACTGATGTTTCTACTGTGGTAGATAACGAAGCTTCTTTGGATGCTTCCATCACAGACACAAGTACGAATAAGTATTTTCAAGTTTTTGATTCAAATTCAAACACCTTATCATCTCCATTACCTAATGGGCTTACTGGGGTTGATTTTCCTCCCGATGATTTATCTTTGAAAAAAGGTCAGTATTTACATGATACTGTTAACGATAAATATTTTTCTGTTATAAATGACTTTTCTATTTCACTTTCGAATGTCTTTGATTCCGCAACTGAACCTAACATTAGTGAAATAATTGAGCGCTCAGATGGTAATGTTTTTCTGCTTGGAGATACTCTTCCAACTGAAGGAAAAGAACTTATTTATTCTCAAGATTCAAAACTTGAAGCCGAGGTGGGTGATTTTGTTTATGACCCCGCAAACGATGATTTTTATGTAGTCAAACAAAATATCAGTAAACCTTCTGGTTGGACTGGGGGAATTCCTGATTATTCTCTTCAGGAGGGTACATTCTTTAGTAAAATAGGAAGCGGTTCACCGGGACCTAGGTTGGCTGTTCAGGGGGAGCAGTGGGACTCAACAAATACTTACAGTACTGGGCAGATTGTTTACAATGAAGGTAAATATTTTCAGGCACAAAAAGATGGAACACTCGGTACCTCTCCTCCGACTGGAGATTCAAACGATAATTGGATTAGCATTGAAAAACCTCTAGATCATATTCTTAAATTTAGAGTTGATAATGAACTTCAGCCCAAAGTCAGTATCCCAAGTTCAGGTTCTGCCGGCGTTGATGCGAAAGCAGATGCAATTGTTGATTCTGAAGGGAGGTTAATTGGTTTGAAGGTAATTGATCCTGGAAGGTATTTTTTTGGTTCTTCTAGGAATACTGTTGTCCCCCCAAGTTTCCAGACCGCGGAAGTAGCTTTCCCTGATGGTGAAAAGCTCGATGTGAATGTTTTGTGGGCGGTTAATCCGAGCGACCCTGGAACTTATCGAGTTTTAGGTTTCGAGGTGCCAAATGATTCTCCTAGGGAAGGGACGAAAACAAATGCTAGTTTAGGAGATGAATTTTCTTTCGCCACTGGATCAAAGACTTTTATTGATCACCGAAACGAAGATGGGGATGTTGTGAATGTAACTTACACCGGTGCGGCAAAAAATTCTGAATATTATGTTGGAAATGAAAGTAAGATATCTGGTTTTCTTGATGCAAATAATAATGGAACTAAAGAATTAGGTGATGTGGTGCAATCGCTTGTGGATTTAAGGGATGCATTAAGTAGTGCTACCCCGTCGCACTATTCTCAAGAAGTTGAAGATGAGGAGAGTAAATTATTCCATCAAGAAGAAAAAATAATTAATAAACTTGGTGAACTTTCAGCAAAAATGGTCCGTATGGAGACAGTCAGATCACATGATGAAGATTATTTTGTGCAACTAGATCAAAGAATAGCTAGAGATGTTGATATTGATCTTTCTGAAGCTATTATGCGGTTAACGAAGCTTTCAACATCTTACCAAGCCGCTCTGCAGATTGGCTCTCAGTTGCTTAACACCTCTCTACTCAATTACCTATAATTTGAATTCTAGTAATGAAACTCGAGGTAGATGATGATTCCAATTCTCCCGAATTAGATAAAACTGATTCTCTCAATGTAATCAGTTTACCAACTGGTTTATTCGGTTTTGCTGAAATTAAATCGATGGAATTGGTTTTCGATAAAGAGGAGTTGCCATTTATGTGGCTTAGAGAAGAAAAAAAAGACGGATTAGCTTTTATCGTTATTGAACCCGGTGGGATTATTCCGAATTACTCTGTGGAAATTTCTGATATGGATGTTGAAACTCTTGAGATTACCGGACCTGAAGATACGATGATTTTAAATATCGTGACTCTACCTCACGATCAGAGTGGGAAAATATCCCTTAATCTTGTTGGTCCAATAATTATTAACAGAAGAAGTTTAGTTGGTAAGCAATGTATCATAAATAACCATGAACAATATTCTGCACGCCACACTTTAGATGTTGGTGGTGATAGTCTCTAATAAAATATTTTGAAAGAGACTCATGCTGATATTATCTAGAAAAATCGATCAAGGCATTAGAATTGGAGATGAAATTGAGATTTCAATCACCAAAATTGAAGGGGACTCTGTTAAGGTAGGGATATCAGCACCTCGATCAATTGCAATATTAAGAAAAGAAATATTAGAGGAGATGAAGGATTCTAATATGGCAGCTGCTGTAAAAGCTGATCCGAAGCAAAGTAGTCTAAAGAGTTCACTGGCAGCGGGTTCTGCGAAGCAGCTAATTGCAAAAGTAAGAGCAAATAAAAATGTGAAATAAGGTTCATCCGAGAACTGATTTTCTTTAATAAATTAGATACAACAAAATAAAATGTCTATTTTTAAGCCTTTCAAGGCATACCGACCTTCTCCAAAGTACGCCAAAGAAGTAGCATCAAAACCATATGATGTTCTCAATTCGAGTGAAGCTAGAATCGAAGCTGTTGGTAATGATATGAGCTTTCTTCATGTTGTTAAGCCAGAAATTGACCTTCCTGAAGATGTTAACCCTTATTCACAGGAGGTTTATCTAAAAGGGAAAACAAATTTTAATGATTTAATAACCAAGGGTGTGTTCATCCAGGATCCTACACCTATGTATTACATCTATCGATTGACCATGGATGGTAGGACTCAAACTGGTTTAGTAGGGTGTTGTTTTTTTGAGGAATATTTTGAAGGGATAATCAAAAAGCATGAATTAACTCGTACCGCAAAAGAAAATGACCGGGTTAACCATGTTGAATGCCTAAATGCGAATGCAGAACCAGTTTTCTTTTCTTACAGGGGTAATGATTTGATTAATAATTTAGTCGCAGATGAAGTAGGTAAAGATCCGCTCTATAATTTTCTAACTGATGATGGAGTTCGTCATGAATTATGGTCAGTTGTAAATCCTGACACACTTAATTCAATTGAAACTGCATTTGAAAATGTACCCTATCTTTATGTTGCTGACGGTCACCACCGAACGGCTGCTGCTGCTCGAATCGGAAAGAAGAGAAAAGATAATAATCAACATCATAGTGGCAGCGAGGAGTACAATTATTTCCTCGCAGTATTATTTCCAGAAGATCAACTGAAAATCTTTGATTATAATCGTGTGGTTAAAGATTTGAATGGGTTGTCTGCGAGTGAATTTCTCCACAAGCTAGAGGATTATTTTATCGTTTCAAAAATTGAAGATGATAATATTCAACCCGGGGCAATGCGCGAATTTTCTTTGTACCTTGATTGTTCATGGTATCGCCTTGTTGCAAAAGATGGCTGCTGGGATAACAATGACCCCGTCGGCGACCTTGATGTTACGATCCTATCTGAAAAAGTGCTTGATCCAATACTAAATATTACGGATTTAAGAAAGGATGAGCGCATAGATTTTGTCGGAGGAATAAGAGGTTTAAAAGAGCTTGAAAGAAGAGTGGATTCCGGAGAGATGAAAGCGGCATTTGCTTTATATGCTGTAAGCATGGATCAGCTTCTGAATATTGCGGATGCAGATGAAATTATGCCTCCGAAAACAACTTGGTTTGAACCAAAGTTACGGAGTGGTCTTTTTGTGCATGATTTAGAATAACTGAAAATATGTTTTCTAAGTTTTGGTAATTCCACTTTTCAATCTTTAAAGTTAAGTGCTTCGAATGAACCTCTTGATATTGAGTTCATCAACTGGCGGTGGTCACAATATGAGAGCCTATGCCCTTAAAGATTGGTGGAAGGTAAATGGTGGTACAGCGATGGTTTCCCAACCTTTGGAATCAACATTTAAACTCTACAAATATGGGAGTGATTTTTATAATTTTATTCAAAGGCGATGTCCAAGGTTTCACTTATTTTATTTCTTTTTTCTTGAGTTTGCTAATTTACACAGAAAAAAAGAAATGATTTGTGGAAGTGGGAAATGGGTACAAGAGGTAACTCATTTTAAACCTGATGTGGTTGTGAGCGTTCATGCACATTTGAACCACGGTTATTTTGAAATTCTTCAGCAAAACCTGCCATCAAGATTTAGATTTGTTATTTATTGCGGAGAGATGGCTGATAGTTTTGGGTTCAGCAGGCATTGGGTAAATTCTGATGCAGATTATTTTTTGGGACCTTTTTCTGAAACCTGTGATGCAGCAATAAAGCGCGGAATGCCCGTTAATAAAACTCTCGAGGTGGAACCACTACTTAGAACTTCTTTTTATAAAAATTTAACTAAGCAAGAAAAAGATGCTGTTTTATCCAAATATGACATACAACCGACAAAACCAATTCTTCTATTGGGTACAGGAGCAAACGGAGTAAATAGGCATCTTGAAGTTTTATCTTCACTCAGCAAACTTGAGCATAATTTTCAAGTAGTCGCTCTTTGTGGAAGAAACTTGGAAATCTACAATAAGATTTTACTTCATAAAGAAAAATATGATTTTAAGATTTTACCATTACAGATAATCAATGACTATGAAATGGCTATTCTTTTAGAATCTTCAAAGTTGTTTTTTACCCGTCCTGGAGCCGGATCAACTACAGAGGCAGTAGTATGTGGGACGCCAGTTGTCTTTGATGTTTCAGGTGGCATAATGCCACAAGAAAGAAATAATTTAAATTTTTGGTCAAGAAGATCATCTGGGTTGATTACGCTTCAGAATCCAATGGATATTTCAAGATATATTTCAACTTCAATTCCCCGGATTAAAGTCGAATTGGAATCTTCGCCGATTAAGTTGTTAAATCACTTAGAAAAACTTTGTAACTAATCATGAGTATTCCTGTCGAGAGGTTACTACCATATGCAGCGGCAATAGCAATTGAAGCTTCTAGTTCAGAGTTTTGTTCTAGAAACCAAAAGGCAAAGCATTTGGGAGTTAATCTACTACCGAATCAATTGATATCTCTAGGAGGTAATGGACTTTGCTTTAAAGATAAAAACCTCCTTAAAGCTGTTAAGTCAGGTTTTGCATTCCCCCAAGTTTTTGACTTTTTGGCTAATTTTAAGTCTGGTTGTAAATCAATTGTTACATTACTTAGAATTCAGAAAATACTTACTTCTAAAACTGCTAGCCTTGAAAAGATTGCCATTGGACTAAGAGCTGGTGTTTCGACTACAGCAGTTTTTGCTAATTATGATCCACCAAGTGTAGAATTATTAAGAGGTTTTAAAAATGATGTTATTCAATTTAAGGTAGAAGGACACGATCTTTCATTTTTTCTCTACAGGTTAGATGGAAATTTGTGGGAAGTTGACACTTTCAATCCGACTAAAAGAATATCAGCCATTCTTAGTTTTAAGTGCCCATTGATTGCCACGCAGGCTATTTCAGGTTTTTTCGATCACTTAGCCGGGGTCGGTCTTGGTCACGCATCAGTTTCCGGCAATATTCCATTACTTGATAAAATCGGATATATCTCTAGGATAGTACAAAGAAAGTTACCTTCTTTATTGTGAGTTTTAGCCATGAAATTTCAGATGATTATTTTGCCCGTGCTGCAAATGTAATTCCTGGTGGTATTTATGGTCATGTCGCTCCCGTAGCTGGTTTGCCCAGGCATTTTCCCCATTATATAAAAACAGCTAAGGGATGTAGGTTTGAGGATGTAGACGGAAATAAATGGTTAGATTTTATGTGTGGTTTTGGGACAATCTTGCATGGTTATTTGCATCCTGAAATAGAATCTGCAGCATCAGCCCAAAGGCAATTAGGTGCAGTTTTTAATCAACCGAGCCCAGTTATGGTTGAACTTGCAGAATCTTTAATCGAGAAGGTTAACTTTGCTAATTGGGTTGTGTTTGCAAAAAATGGTTCAGACCTTACGACCTGGGCAGTGAGAGTTGCTCGTGAGTATTCTGGGAAGCCTTATGTGATAAAAGCCCGTGGTGCATACCATGGAGTTGACGCTTGGTGTGACCCTGGCTTAGGAGGGAAAATAAAAGAGGATAAAGCTAAAGTTTTGGAATTTACCTGGAACGATATTGAGGAGTTGAAAAGAGTAGTTAGTTCCCATAAGAATCAGATTTCAAGTATTATTCTCACGCCTTATCACCATGCAGCATTTTCACCTTCTGTTATGCCATCTGAAACTTTTTGGGCTGATGTGGAAAAAGAGTGTCAAAGTAATAACATTATTTTAATTTTGGATGATGTTAGGGTAGGGGGCCGATTAAATGATGGAGGTTCACATGAATATTTTGATTTTACTCCTGATTTGGCAGTTTATTCAAAAGGCTTGGGGAATGGCTATGCAATTTCTGCATGCGTGGGCAAAGACTTTTTAAAAGACGCATCCAAAGATGTTTTCCTTACTGGTAGTTGTTGGAATGATGCAGTGGCAATGGCAGCAGCAATAAAATCATTGGAGATATCGCATTCGGAAAATGTCGCAGAATCTATTTTAGCCAAGGGAGATTATTTCGTTAAGG
>ENA-UOXV01004322-UOXV01004322.1-marine-metagenome-genome-assembly--contig:-NODE-4322-length-16409-cov-5.165709_pt1 | contig 16409 bp, 9 predicted proteins | sample MGYA00238165_ERZ766961 | MGnify/ENA primary metagenome ERZ766961 (study PRJEB28924, sample SAMN03173240) | marine metagenome | biome: Marine; feature: Water; material: Subsurface seawater | place: North... | reverse complement strand
AAACGCAAATAATTACAAACATTTTGGTCTTGACCCATATGCTTATAACTTGGTTGAGTTTAGTGCAATGGGACCCCTTGTTTGGAAAAAAGATAGTGCTAAAAAGAAAACAGACCCTTTATTAGGCTTTTTTATAGCAGGTAATTACAATTTTGTTGCTGACCCAAGACCTGTATCTACGGGTTATTGGAAAGTGAAAAACGACGCACTAGCTAACATAAAATCTGACCCACTTCGTTATAACCCATCAGGAACAGGAACTGCCAAAAACGCAGAATATCTTAGACTTAACGATATGGAAAACTCTAGATATCGTCAAAATGCTCAACAACATTCTGTAAACCTTCAAGGAAAATTAGAAGTGAATACAGGAAAAAATACTAACTTAACTTTTGGTGGTACTTTCGGATATAACGATGTAAACAATGCAAGTTACACAAACAGTTTAATGAATTATGAATTAAGCCCTAAAAGCAAATCAAATGTGTATCGAGGTTATGCTCGTTTCACTCAGCGTTTTAACAATAGTGGACAAGACAAATCAAAATCATCTATAATTAGTAATGGTTTTTATAGTATACAATTTGATTATACAAATACTACGAATTCTAGTGGTGATAGAGATCATGGAGAAGATATATTTAACTACGGTTATATAGGTTCTTTTAAAACTTTTCAAACTGAAAGTTACATTTATGGCCAAGATCCCAACTCTGGAGAGCTTGGATATATTCATCAGACATTCGTTGATACTCTTATTGGCTTTACTCCTGGCACTGCTAACCCTGATGCAGCTCAATATACTTACAACTATTACAAGCTATTCGGCTGGGATAAATATGGAGATCCAGCTAATGAGGAAGATGCAATATTCGACCCAATCAAAGCTAATAGACCTGAATATTTTGATCCTAATCAATCAGATGGAATAAAACAAAATGAGTATTTGAGTGAAATTAATACCATGAGAACCAATGGAGCCCTTTTTAACGGTGATGCACCAAGCTCAGCTTATGGAGTTTGGACCGTTCCGGGTGTTAGAACCAACGGTTATAGTAAAGGGAATTTCAATCAGTATAGAATAACTGCACAAGGAGCCGTAGATATAGGTGATCATGAGTTAAAATTGGGGTTTGAATGGGAGCAACGTATAGACAGATCATACTCAGCCTCGCCTTTTGGAACTAATGGAGCAAATGGTGTATGGGCTTTAGGTAGATCATATACAAATGATCACCTATCACAATTAGACTTCTCTAATCCAACTGTACAATTTTTACCTAATCAACCCGGAGATCCTTCCTATACATATCAAAGGTTAAATTCGGCCCCAGGAGAATACAATAATGAAGACGCACAATCTTTTTTCGACTATAATTTAAGAGGTGCCTTAGGCATGGATAAAGATGGTAATGATTTTGTTGACTTTGATAACATCGCGCCTTCGAAATTAAAGATTGATTATTTCAGTGCTGATGAATTACTTAACAATGGAGCCAGTATAGTAGGTTACTATGGTTATGATCCTTACGGAAACAGAACTAAAGGAAGTACATTAGATGACTTTTTCAACAAAAGAGATCAATTCGGAAATTACACACGTGAAATTGATGCATTTAGACCTATTTATATTGCGGGTTATATTCAAGATAAATTTGCCATTAATGATTTAATTTTCAATGTTGGCCTAAGAATAGACAGATATGATGCAAATCAAAAAGTATTAAAAGATCCTTATGTTCTTTTTCCTACTATTAAAGCAGGGGAAGACTTAACCGAGCACGGAATCAGAGAGTATATTATTCCTGATAATATTGGCAGCGATTATGTGGTTTATGTAGACGACATTAAAAACCCAACGGCAATAAGTGGCTTTAGAGATGGAAATACTTGGTATAACGCCCAAGGTGTTGAAATTGATAATCCTGACCTAATTGCAACCTCAGCTGGGATTGCTCCTTTGTTGGTTGATAAAGATAGAACGAACTCAAGTCAGTTAAACGTAGATGGTTTTGAAGACTACAAAGCCCAGACTAACTTTATGCCAAGAATTGCTTTTTCATTCCCTATTTCGGATGAAGCAAACTTTTTTGCTCACTATGACATTCTTACAAAAAGACCTACTGGAGGTTTTGAACGACTTAATCCAACTGACTACCTCTATCTTTCTGCTACTTCAGGTACAGCTAGAAGAAGTAACCCAAATCTGAAAGCCGAAAAGACCATTGATTACGAAATTGGATTTCAACAAAAACTTTCTCAATCAAGTGCTGTAAAAATCTCAGGATTTTACAGAGAAATGAGAGATCAAGTACAAGTAGTAAGAAGAAGACAAGCCTACCCTAGAGCATATACAACTTATGACAACGTAGATTTTGGTACAGTAAAAGGAATTACTATTTCTTATGACTTAAGACGTACCGGTAATGTTTCATTAAAGGCCTCTTATACATTACAGTTCGCCGAAGGTACTGGATCTAATCAAACTACTGCACTTTCGTTAATCAATGCTGGAAAAGACAATTTGAAAGTTACATCACCATATACGTTTGATAGAAGACATGCAATTCAAGCTGTTTTTGATTTCCGTTATGGAGAAGGTAAAGATTATAATGGACCTGTTCTTTGGGATAGACAAGTATTAAATCGTTTTGGATTTAACCTTACTGCTAATCTTGGATCAGGCGTTCCTTACTCAGGCCAAACAAATTCTACTGGAAATGGATTTATTCAACCTACAGGAAGTGCATTGATAAAAGGAAGTATTAACGGTAACAGACTTCCTTGGAGTTTTAGAATGGATGGTAGATTTGATAAAGATTTTACAGTTAAGGTAGGAAAAGAAAAAGATAAAAAACTAAACTGTACTGTGTATTTGCAAATCTTAAATTTATTGAATACGCAGAATATTAATGGCGTATACAGGTTCACTGGTGACCCTGAAGATGACGGATATTTAAATGACCCAACTTGGGCATCAGATATTCAAGGTCAAAACGACACTCAGTCTTTTCAAGAGCTTTACGGCATTAAAACCGCCAGAGGAACTAATTATAGCATTCCTAGACAATCTCGTCTTGGAATTAGAGTAGCATTTTAAGAAATTTATTTGGAGATTTAGAATTATGATTAAAAGACTAATTTTTTCGATAACAACAGTAGCGATCACATGTTCAGCTGCTTTTGCTCACATAGGCCCGCACGATGGAAGTAGAGGTGGAAAGAAGCCTAATGGCAAATTAGCCGCTGGTTGTTTACCTGCTGCGGCCGCAAATGAATTGAACATTAATAATACCAGAGCGCTAATTCAAACGGGTGGCGATATGTGGTGGGATTTTACACGATCTCAATATGAAATCCCACAAGGTTCTGGAAGTACAGCCCTTTTTGCCGGTTCACTTTGGCTTGGAGGTAGAGATATATCTGGTCAGCTTAAAGTAGCTGCACAAAGATTCCGTTCTGGTGGTCAAGATTTTTGGACTGGGCCTTTGAGTACTGTTGATGCAGAAATTACTCAAGCCACTTGCGCCGAATATGATAAACATTTTATTACTACACGGTTAGAAGTAGCTAGTTATGTAGCTTGGTTTGAATTAGGTAGAGAAGATGCTGCCAATGGAACAAATAAACAAGCTGAGCTCTTCCCTGATTATTCACCTCCTCGATTTTTGAATGAATGGCCAGCGCACGGTAGAGATTACGCACCATATAATGAAGATTTTAATCTTGCTCCATTCGTAGACATAGACAACAACGGAGAATATAATCCAAGTGCTGGAGATTATCCTGCTTATGATTTAAGTAATTCTGCAGATTGTAAAGCTCGAATTGTAAATATTTATGGTGACCAAAATCTTTGGTGGGTATTTAATGATAAAGGTAACGTACATACTGAGTCAGGTGCTGGTTCGATAGGAATGGAAATCAGAGCACAAGCTTTTGCTTTTGCAACAAATGATGAAGTAAATAATATGACCTTCTATAACTATGAACTTGTTAATCGTTCTACTTTTACATTAGCCGACACATACTTTGGACAATGGGTTGATGCTGATTTAGGTTGTTCTCAAGACGATTATGTTGGTTGTGATGTACAAAGAGGATTAGGGTTTGCTTATAATGGAGATAACCAAGATGAAGATTGTAGAGGTGCTACTGGATACGGAAATATTCCACCTGCAATAGGTGTTGATTTCTTTCAAGGCCCCTTTCAAGATGCTGATGGCGAAGATAATCCACTTACAGAAAAATATTCTGAGGCAGTGGCCAAAAAAGGAATTCCGTATAAGGGGATTGGAATTGGATATGGTGATGGTATTATTGACAATGAGCGTTTTGGTATGCGTAAATTTCTATACCATAATAACAACCAAACTGTAACTGGTGACCCAAGTAGAGGAACAGAATATTACAATTACTTAAGAAGTCTTTGGAGAGATGGATCGCGTATGGTATATGGTGGTACAGGACACGTCGCTTCTGGTGGTACTATAGAAGCAGATTATATGTTTCCTGATGACACTGATCCGTTTGGTTGGGGAACGGGTGGAATACCTCAACAACCTTGGACTGAAGTTACTGCAGGAAACACTCCGGCTGACAGACGTTTTATGCAAAGTGCTGGACCATTTGTTCTAGAACCAGGTGCTGTAAATAATATTACGGTTGGTGTAGTTTGGGCGCGCGCCTCAAATGGCGACAATTTGAGTTCTGTTGAAACAATGCGAACTGCTGATGATAAAACTCAGGCTCTTTTTGACAATTGCTTTCAATTATTAAATGGCCCTGATGCTCCTGATCTTTTTGTAGAAGAATTAGAAAATGAATTAATCTTAATTCTTGAGAACAAGGTAATTTCTAATAATTATAACGAATTTTACAACGAGCAAGATCCTACCATTATTCCGCAACCTGAAGATTCTATTAACACTCCAGAAAAAGAAAAAGAGTTTAGGACTTATCGTTTCCAAGGATATAAGGTATATCAGGTTGTTGATAATACTGTTGGTGCAAATGACTTAGATGATGTATCTAAAGCTAGACTTATCAATCAAGTAGACATTAAAGATTCCGTTAGCCGTTTAATAAATTTTTATTTTGATGCTGATCTTGGCGTATCTGTTCCAAAAATGGAAGTTGATGGGAGAAATGAAGGTATTAGTAAGTCCTTTAAAATTACTCAAGATGTATTTGCAGAGGGCGATAATAAATTGGTAAACAATAAGGCTTACTATTTTATGGCATTAGCTTATGCCTACAATGGCAATGATAAGGAATGGCCTTACCTGGGAAGTAGAAAAGGGACTACAGGAGCCATTAAACCAGTAAAAGGAATACCTCATAATATTTCTCTTCAAAATAATGGAACAATTCTTAACTCAAAATATGGAGATGGAATTGAGATTACTCGAATTGAAGGAGCAGGAAATGGAGGAAACATTCTAGAATTAAAACAAAAAACTATTGATAAAATTCTTGAGAACGGAAAGGCTGATACACTTGAGTATATGAGAGGTGCAGGACCTGTTAACATCAAGGTAATTGACCCATTAAAAGTAAAGCCAGGTAATTTTACTTTATGGTTTCTTGATACGATTACAACAGGTCGTTTAGATAATGCGTCATGGATGATTACAGGTGACCAGCTTAAGGATACCATTAAATCCTCAAGCACTATTTCTGTTGGTACTGAAACAGTTATTTTAGATTTAGGTATTAGTTTGAACATAGCTCAAACCAAAAACCCCGGGACTAAAGAAAATAGAAATACTGACCAAGGAATTCTTTCTATATCACTTGAATATTCCGACTCTTCTGCGCAATGGTTGTCTGGAGTACCCGATGTTGATGGAACTACAAACTTAAACTGGATTTTAAGTGGCAGTCAATCAACTTTAGACGCAGCTGGAACAAGAGGAGATGAAAGTGCTTATGATGATTGGAATTACTACCAAACATCAGGCGCTAACTCTAGGAAAAGAGGAGAAGGTTTAGATAATGGTCAAATTTGGGAACAACAAATGGGTGGAACTGTTGCCCCATTTAGACTGACTGCTCATAAAACTGGTAATGGACCTATCCCTCGATATTTGAATGCTTTAGTTCAGCATAAAATCCCAAGTCCTTCCGATTACCGATCTAGTCTATTTCTTTACGACTTGACAAATTTTGGTGATTCTTCTTACCATTTAATTTTGGATTCTTTGAATCAACTTAATCATTTAAGTAGTGTCGATATTGTATTTACAAGTGATAAAAGTAAATGGACAAGATGTCCAGTTTTTGAAATGAGGGATAGTCTTCATGAATCGGATGGAAATTCTATTCGTGGACAATTGAGAGATGCTCCTTCTGTCGACAAAGAAGGTAATCCAGCATCTGGATCTACTGCTTCAGATAATGAGAATGATGCCGCATTTATTGGACCCCGTGGTATGGGATGGTTCCCTGGTTATGCTATTAATTTAGAAACTGGTGAAAGACTAAATATGGCATTTGGTGAAGATTCTTGGTTAGTCGCTGAAAATGGACGAGATATGTTATGGAATCCGACTTCAAATTTGACGGAAGGTCCCGTAGGAGAAATAAGAGCAGGTGGTATGCACGCTATTTATGTTTTCCGTAACAATGACATTGAGGACGAAATTTTTAATATGGATATGGTTGACACAACTAGACTTTCATCTGGGCTTCCATTTTACAGCCTTGAACAAAACAAACCTGAAAACAGAATGCCTGCTTATGACAACGGTAAATTTATTTATGAAAAAATGAAAGATAACCATGGTTACCTTTCTGATTTTGGTAAAGGAAAACCCGATTTAATTAAGCATGAAAATGCAGCTGCAGTTTTCCGATCTGGCATGTACGTTCTATTCCCATTGTTACAAACAAATGAGAAATTATTAAGTACTGATGTTAGATTAAAAATAAGAATGGGCAGAGGATATAGAAACCGTGGTGCTGGATCCAACTATTTTAGTTTTAAGGGAACTACTCCTGATCCTTTAGTTGTAGGTGAAGAATATTTTGTCAATGCTGGACCAGTGAAAACTACAATCGACGGTAAAGATTCGGTTTTTTATTCTGGACAACATTTTGTTGCTTCCTCAACTTCATGGATACCTGAATACAAAAAGCAATCCTTTGGTGGAAATGATTCTACTAACGTTCTTATGACTTCGGTTAATGGAGGACGTCCACTTTATAATTTCTCAACTACTGATTTAGCAGCCACATTTAATAACACCAATATTTTGGAGGGGTTACTTGGAGAAATAAGAGTTGTACCTAACCCTTACTATGCTTATTCAGAGTACGAAGTTGATAAAATTGATAATAGAGTCAAGATTATTAACTTACCTAAAACAGTAAACATTAGGATATACACTGTTAATGGTACACTAGTGAGAATCTTGAAAAAAGATGATGATTCCATTACTTACTTAGAATGGGATTTGAAAAATCAATCTAAAGTGCCTGTTTCTTCTGGTGTATACATTATACATGTTGAAGCACCTGGAATTGGTGAAACTGTGCTTAAGTGGATGGGAGTTATGAGACCAGTTGATTTGGACAACTTCTAGAAATTAATTATTTGAATATTTGCAAAATAGAACTATGAGATCTAATTTACTTACCGGAATTTTCCTTTCAAGCTTATTAATAGTTAGCTCTTTGGAAAGTAATGCAGGAAATAAAGACCGTATTGGGCAAAATGGTGCTCATGAATTGAGTTTAAATCCTTGGGCAAGAAGTGGTGGAATGGCAACTTCAAATTCAACCAGAATCACAGGACTTGAATCATTGTCTTCAAACATTTCTGGCTTGGCTTTCACAAAAAAAACTGAGCTTTTGTATGCATACACCTCATTTATGGGAGGAGCTGCAAAGATCAACGCTTTTGGTTTGTCACAAAAGGTTGGAGAATCGAATGTAATTGGTATGTCTATTACCAATATGTCTTTTGGTGAGATTGATATTACTACAGTAGACAAACCCGAAGGAGGAATTGGTATTTATTCACCTCAATTTCTTACGGTTAATTTAGCATACGCTAGGACCTTTTCAAATAGCATTTATGGTGGTTTGGCAGTGAAAATAATTTCAGAATCTATTGCGGATGTTAAAACTCAGGGTGTTGCTTTTGATGTAGGTATTAGATACATCACTGGTAAAGATGATAATTTGAAATTTGGAATTGCTTTAAGAAATGTTGGTCCCAAAATGAAATATTCTGGTGATGGTCTTACGGTAAAAACTGAGTACGATAATAAAGAGTTTACTTTTAACTCAAGATCACAAAGTTTTGAAATGCCAGCTGAACTTCAAATTGGGGCTAGTTATGATTTCTATTTAGGACAATCTACTGACACAACTGGTAAATCAGGTATTTCAGATCACAGATTAACTGGCGCTGGAACTTTCGTTTCTCGATCATTTGGTAAAGACCAAATTCGATTAGGAGCAGAGTATGCATGGAGAGAAATGGTAATGATTAGAGCTGGTTACATGTATGAAGATGGTATTTTTAAATCAGCAGAGAGAACTACAGTTTTTACTGGACCAACTTTTGGAGCAACATTTGAATATCCCTTAGGTAAAGGATCAAGTACTGTTGCTTTAGATTATAATTATCAAACAACCAATCCTTTCGCAGGAAACCACAATATTGGAATTCGCTTGAATTTATAAAATAGTATTACATTTGAATATTGAATTGGGAGTCTCCTACATTGTGGGGGATTCTTTTTTTTTGTATTAATTCGAATATCAGTCTGTCATGGGAAAAGTTGCATATTATACGGAGGAAGGAATCACTAAACTTAGGGAAGAAATAAACCAACTTGAAAAAATTGAACGCCCAAAGATTTCTGAGCAAATTGGTGAAGCTAGAGATAAGGGTGATCTTTCAGAAAATGCAGAATACGATGCTGCAAAAGAGGCACAGGGTCTTCTAGAAATGAAAATTTCAAAACTTAAGAACCTACTAAGCAATGCTCGTCTCGTTGATGAAACTCAATTGGATACTTCAAAAGCACTTATATTATCAATTGTTACAATTGAAAACACCGCCAACGGAATGAAAATGACATACACTCTTGTTGCTGAGAACGAACAAGATTTAAAAGCAAAAAAAATAAGTGTAGAATCACCGATTGGCAAAGGTCTACTAGGCAAATCAGTTGGTGATATTGCTGAAATTCAAATTCCTGCTGGGTTAATGAAATTTAAAATTTTAGAAATTTCTAGATAGTGCCCAGTATTTTCACCAAAATAATAAACGGGGAAATACCTGCTTATAAAATTGCTGAAAATGAATACTGCATAGCCTTTTTAGATGTATTTCCACTTCAAAAAGGACATACCCTAATAGTACCCAAAAAAGAAGTAGACAAATTATTCGACCTGGATATTTCTACCTATTCCAACCTATTTTCATTCTCAAATACTATTGCTAAAGCTATTGAAAAAGCTATTCCTTGTAATCGGATAGGAGTTGCTGTAATTGGACTAGAAGTCCCACATGCTCATATTCATTTAATACCAATAAACGAAATGAACGATATGAATTTTTCAAATAAAAAGCTAAAATTAGAATCAAACGAGTTTGTTGAGATCGCAGAAGCTATCAAAAAAGAGATAAACTAAAATCCCATTATTAAAACCTTACCATTTCAGATTATCATTAAAGTCGAGTAGTTCTGGTTAACAATTCCTGATACTTACTTAACTTTCCCTGGGTTATTCGAAACAAAGGACTTCCAACTTCCATATTTTTTGGTACCTTCATTTCCACCACCTTGAAAATAATGACAAACAGCTGCCGCAAGACCATCCGTAGCATCCAAATGTTTAGGCATTTCTTTGATGTTTAAAAGTGTTTTCAACATAGCGGCAACTTGCTCCTTACTAGCGGTGCCACTGCCCGTAATGGACTGTTTAATTTTTCTTGGTGCGTATTCTGTAATAGGTATATCCCTGTATAAAGCCGCCGCCATGGATACACCTTGCGCCCTTCCGAGCTTTAACATAGATTGAACATTTTTCCCAAAAAAAGGAGCCTCAACCGCAAATTCATCTGGATGATATTCATCAATAATAGCAAGTGTCCGTTCAAATATTTTCTTCAATTTATCGGAATGGTCTTCTAATTTACTCAAATGAATTACACCAAAATTCAAAAGCTCCATTCTTTTACCCTTTACATGAATAAGTCCATAGCCCATTATTGTGGTTCCTGGATCAATACCTAAAATTACCTTATCCATTTGAGTAAATTTGTAACTGCATTTATACCCCTTGACACTCCCTAATTACAATAATAAAAGCGTAGGATATTTTATCAAAATTGCAGTTATTCTGCTTTTGTTCCTAGCAATATGGTACAAGGTTGCTAACAACCACAACCTCATTGACATTCAAAGTCATTTTATTTCTGTTCTGCAATCTGAAAAGAGTCAATATTATTTGCTCATTGCTTTATTTCTAATGCCGGTTAATTGGCTCATAGAAAGTAAAAAATGGCAAATTCTAATTAGGAAGCTTGAATCAATCTCATTATTTCATTCGTTACAAGCTGTTTTAGCTGGAGTTACGGTTAGCGTATTCACGCCTAATAGAATTGGTGAATATGCAGGCCGTGTATTACTGCTTAAGCACAAGAATAGGATACAAGCAGCCCTTTCTACTCTAATAAGTAGCATTGGGCAAATAATAGCCACCATTGTCTTTGGTTCAATATCTTTCTATTTCTATTTCATGCGTTTTTTAGCAGATGAATCCAATTCTTGGATTGGATATTATTTAATTGCATTAATAATTGTTTTAATCATTTCCTTAATCCTTTTATTCATTAGCACTCCTACTCTATTTGGATTATTAAAAAGGATAAAAGCCGTCAGGCGTTTTAAAAAATACATTACTTTTTTTAATCGTTATACCACCAATGAATTGATTCGAATTCTAATTTTAAGCTTAATCCGATACGCCGTTTATGCAACACAATTATACCTTTTGTTAATAGCTTTTCAAGTTGATTTAGATCCGTTTACTGGGTTTATTCTCATTCCATTAACTTTTTTCACGATGACTTTCATTCCCAGCGTGGCACTTGCTGATTTAGGAATTAGAGAGGCTGTAGCTCTGACCATAATTGGCTTAGTTAGTAATAATAGTCTTGGAATATTAAGTGCCACATTAGTCATTTGGGCAATTAATCTGGTAATTCCAGCAATTTTTGGAAGTGTGTTAATTTTTAAAAGTAAAATTTTCAAATCTCGATAATTTTGATTTTTCTAGCATTTATTATTCTCATTATCTATTCTTTTTTTACCCATTGGTTAAAATTAGGGTTAGATAAAAATGTGTCAAATAAAAAAGAAAGAACAACTAATCACGATATTGAAAAATCCGATTTATTACTCAGTATAATTGTTCCTTTAAGAAATGAATCAAAGAGAATTGCCTCTCTTTTAACTGCTCTCAAGACACAAACACTTTCAAAGAGTAAGTATGAAATAATTTTTATTGATGATCAGAGTGATGACAACACAAATCAATTAATTCAAGATTTTATTGGAGTTAATTCAGACTTAAATGCACATCTTTATCAAGTTTCGGCCCTTTTATCTAGCAGTAAAAAAAAGGCTATAGACTTAGGGATTTCTAAATCGAAAGGGAAGTACATAGTACAGACTGATGGAGATTGTAAGCCTAATCATAAATGGCTTTCGAGTATATATGGAATTGTATTAAAAAACAATTGTGACCTGCTAATATTACCCGTTTTTATTGAAAAAGATAATAATTACATTTCATCTTTCGATTCAATGGAATATGCAAGTCTTCAAGCAATTGGATTAGGAATGGCTTCTCAAGAATATCCAATAATCTGTAGCGCTAGTAACCTCGTTTATAATAGGTCTTTCTATGAATCTGTTAAAATGAACAGGTCTGATGAAAATATTTCTTCTGGAGACGATATCTTTTTATTACAAGAAGCAATTTCCGGAAAATATAAAATTGAAAGTTTCATAAATGAAGATGTAACCATTATAACTCCAAGTGTAAGTGATTACCCAAGTTTTATTAATCAAAGGAAACGGTGGGTATCAAAGAATACTTCCATTAAAGATCCCGTTTACCAAAGTGTGGCCATTCTGGGATTGATTACCAACATTATACTTGTTATAGCTATTATCATCAAGCCGAAATATGGAAGCTCTTTGATATTAATCAAACTAATCGCCGATTATCTTCTCTTTAAAAAGTACTACTTGCTAATTAATCAACCTTTAAGTGGCTTTTCCTTTTTAATAAACTCCATTTTATATCCATTTTACTTGATATACATAGTTATTGCGTCTTATTCTACCAAAAATTCGTGGAAAGGTAGAAATGTTAAAACTTAACAAGTTGCACGTTTATCCAATTTGTTCTACTTTTCAGACCTTCAAAAAATAAAAGATATGACAACTTCAGGAAGAGATAGAGATCCAGCATTTAGACGTAAGAATACTACATCTAAACCTGCAACCACACCTATTAAAAGACCAGTCAAGGAAACATCAAAAGCTGAAGAAACTACTAAACCTATTACACCAACTCCAGCACCAATAAAACCTCAAAACACTCCAGATGATTCACTTACATCGCCAGTAGTAGAACCTCGAACAAAAGTGCAACCCGCATTAGTTTACGAAGAAGATTCAAAACCTCAAAAAGAAAAAGTAGTGGTCCCACCGGTTACAACTAAAAACGTAATAAAAACAGAGACTCCGAAAAAATCAGCATCTGGCACTGGCAACCCTCCTCCTCCATCTAAAAACCCTCCTTCTAATGGAAGTTCTGACAAAGGAAGCGGAAGACGCAAGGTATTAGGGGTAATTATGGCTATTGTTTTCATTGTTGGCATGGGTCTGATAGGCTATTTCATGGTAAACAATATCTTGGAAAAAGAAAGAAACAAGAGTAATACGGAGGTTTCGGAAAGTTCTAGTGAAGAGAATAATGAAGAAGGAACTGCGCACGCTGGAGATGTAGACATGGAAAATTCGGAAGAATCCTCTACTGAAGAAGGAGGCAGTGAAGCGGACGATGGAGAAATGCGGGAAACTACCTTAAATGATGAAAATTCATTGGAAAATGAAATGAATGAAACTTCTAATGAAGAATCGTCAGGTGAAAACTCGAATTTAAGCCAAGAAGAGAATACTGAAGAACAAGAAAAACAAGCACTAAGCAAAGTCATTCGCAAAAAAGGCGATTTTGAAATTCCCTGTTGGATTGTTGCTTTTAGTGCAAACAATAAAAAACCACTAGCAAATATGAATTATAGTGCATTAGAAGCACTTGGTTTTGATGCGGGAATTTATTGGATTCCAAAGTATTTTCCTGATGGAAAGTCCATGTACAAAGTTTATGTTGGCCCATACAAAACCCCGGGAGAGGCAGAAGCAATTTTGCCGCAAATCAAAAATTTGCAACCCGATGCTTATATAATGAAGATTGACGAATAACAATCTTTTTAATGCAAACAGCCAGTTCAATTTTTTTCTATTAATAATTGAACGCTAGTTCACTTAAAAAAGTGATAACCCACAGTTTATTAATTCAAAAGTCATATCCAAAAAACAGCTACTACAAGTTTTATAAAATCTTGTGAATCAATGGATATCTTTATTACATTTGGGGAAATTATAAACACTTAAAAGTATTAATATGAGAAAAATTTATCTACTATCAATTGCAGTATTATTGTTAGCGTTGCCTGCATCAGCGCAAAAAGTAAGTGATGTTACAGTCAAATTACATGACGGTAAATCTTGGAATTTATATAACGAATTAAAGCAAGGAAAAGCTGTCTTAATGGACTTTTGGTGGGTTGAATGTGGCTGGTGTAAGTCATGGGCTCCTAAAATGGAAGAATTGTATCAATATTATGGTCAAAATGGAAAACACGTGATTGTTATTGGTATGAACATTAAAACGCAATCTCAACCGCTAGGTGCTACAAATGACAATGCTGGAATAGAAAAGTTTAAGGTAGATAACAATTGTACATATCCTGATGCAGGATGGGAAGGGAATGGTAGCGTTGTAAGAGATTACTGGCAAAGTGATTGTTACCCTATTACTCAATCAAATGGATTCACCCAAGCCATTTTAATCATGCCTAATGTAAGTGACCCTTCAAACAATAAAGTTGTATGGTCAGACTTTGGTGGAATTTCAATTGCTTCTCGTCATTCTGTGGATACAATTAAAAGTTATATCACTAAAAATAATGTGAAATCTACATGGGAAGCGGCAACTGTTGGAATTGAAAATAAAGAAGTAAGTGATGCAGGAACTGTATTCGTTTTTCCTAACCCTTCAAATGGTAGAATAAACATTCACATGGAAAATTCTTCTGATAACATCAAAACTGAAATTAGAGATTTATCTGGTAAATTAGTTTATTCTCAGGAATACTCTAACATGAGTGATATTACAATTTCTACTTTAGATTTTGCCTCAGGATATTACAACCTAAGCATTATTACTCAGGATGGTATTTCAACTAAGAAAATTGTTGTAAACTAAAAGAGTACATAATCTATTATAAAAAACCGCTTTTCAGAAATGAGAAGCGGTTTTTTTTTGCCCCTAGTTCACGTCATTTTTAACTTTCCATCCATCAGAAAAATTACAATTCGCGTCTTTATCTTTTTTACTTTCGAAATCTAAATTTATTCTATGAAAAGGTTATCAATTATTCTCTGTTCTATTGCTATTTCAGGTTTTCTATTTGCACAAGAAAAGGAAGGAAATGAGTCAAAATCTAAATTAAATAGTGGAACTCTATCTGCATTAAAATTCAGAAATGTTGGTCCAGCTTTAACTTCTGGAAGAGTTTCTGACATTGCTATAGATCCAACAAGATCGAGTACTTGGTACGTTACCGCCGCTTCTGGTGGTGTTTGGAAAACGGTGAATGCAGGAACTTCTTTTCAACCCATTTTTGATGGTCAAGGATCCTACTCTATTGGTTGTGTTACCATTGATCCAAACAACCACAATGCAATTTGGATTGGCACTGGCGAGAATAATAATCAGCGATCTGTTGCTTATGGCGACGGATTGTACAAATCAAATGACGGAGGTAAATCGTTCAAAAATGTTGGACTCAAAACTTCTGAGCATATTGGAATGGTTAAAGTTGACCCAAGAAACTCGAATAGAGTATTTGTAGCGGCTTATGGGCCACTTTGGAGTAAAGGAGGTGAAAGAGGACTCTACTTGACTGAAGATGGCGGTAAAACATGGAATAACATTTTGGAAGTGAGTGAACATACTGGCTTCAACGAAGTCCATTTAGATCCTAGAAACCCAGATGTTATTTATGCAACAGCACACCAAAGAAGAAGACATGTTTGGACTTATATTAGTGGAGGGCCAGAATCCGCAATTTACAAATCGACCGATGGAGGAAAATCATTTGACAAATTAGAAGGAGGTTTGCCTAAAGGTGATGTTGGAAGAATTGCCTTTGCCATTTCGCCACAAAAACCAGATGTACTTTATGCCATGGTTGAAGCAACTCCGAAAACTCAGGGGATGTATAAGTCAACTGACAGAGGAGCATCTTGGAGCAAAGTGAATAAATATGCATCATCAGGAAATTACTATGTTGAATTAGTTTGTGACCCACATCAATTTGATAAAATTTATAGTATGGATACTTGGGCACAAGTGAGTAATAACGGAGGCGCTTCATGGAGTCCATTAGGAGAAAAAAACAAACACGTTGACAACCATTGCATGTGGATTGACCCTAATAATGCTGAACATTATATTATGGGCTGCGATGGTGGAATTTATGAAAGCTGGGACATGGCTTCAACGTGGGATTTCAAGGCAAACCTTCCAATTACACAGTTTTATAAAGTAGCCGTTGATAACGATGAGCCGTTTTATAACATAGCCGGAGGTACTCAAGATAACTTTTCTTTAATGGGTCCTTCTAGAACAAACGACAAAAGAGGAATTGCAAATTCTGATTGGTTTGTAACAAAAGGTGGCGATGGATTTGAGTCGGCTATAGACCCAAAAGACCCTAACATTGTTTATGCTCAAAGTCAGTATGGATATTTAGTTCGATATGATAAAGCTAGTGGAGAAACTGTTGATATAAAACCTCAACCAAAAAAGGATGAGGCCCCTTTTCGTTGGAATTGGGATGCGCCTCTCATTATCTCTCCACACAACAATAAGCGCTTGTATTTTGCGGCAAATAAACTATTTAAATCAGACGATAGAGGAAATACATGGAAAGCTATAAGTGGAGATTTAACTCGGCAAATTGACAGAAACAAGTTGCCCGTAATGGGAAAGGTTTGGAGTATGGATGCCGTTGCAAAAAACAA
>ENA-UOXV01004321-UOXV01004321.1-marine-metagenome-genome-assembly--contig:-NODE-4321-length-16410-cov-28.755732_pt1 | contig 16410 bp, 17 predicted proteins | sample MGYA00238165_ERZ766961 | MGnify/ENA primary metagenome ERZ766961 (study PRJEB28924, sample SAMN03173240) | marine metagenome | biome: Marine; feature: Water; material: Subsurface seawater | place: North... | reverse complement strand
ACTTGCTCTCATGTATAATGTTTTTAATTGAACTTGAAAATCACTGGGAACCAATTCTTTCGGAACCCTGAGGCGTGTAAGATGCAAAAAATTGCAAAAATCTGACACAAGATCGGATGAAACTTATCCCTATCTCCAGTTCATAACCTTCAGTTTCGTGTAAAGAATACACAGAATGTTGCGCCACGACCGGGTTTCGAGGAAACCTCAATGCTGCCGTTTAATTGGTCAACTATGGACTTGGCAATGGTCAAACCCAACCCTGTTCCACTCCTTTTGGATGTAAAACGAGGTTCAAAAACCTTTTTGAAGCGCTCCTCTGAAATCCCTTCTCCATTGTCTTGAACCACAACTTCCAGTTCCGACGAGGTCTGATTCAAGGAAAGCGAAATGCGCGGAACCGCCTCTTCGCTCACAGCATCCACCGCATTCGATATGAGATTATTGAAAACCCGCAACAAATGCGATCGCGTTGCTTGGATTTCATGCTTTCCGTCAAGCCCCTCGAAGGTCCATGTAATATTTGCGTTGCTCGAACGGTACATGGCGGCTGACTCGTGCACAACCGCGCATACATCCACCCGCTCCAGCTCATCCATTCCAATCGCTGCCAAGGCCGAAAAATCTTGAGCAATTTCTGCAAGCACATCTATTTGTTGAACAACAACCTCGCAATGCCTCTTCAACCGTTCTCCGAAATCCGCCTTCTCGTCATTCCACGCCCGCTCCAATTGTTGCGCTCCCAGCTTGATAGGAGTCAGGGGGTTCTTAATTTCATGTGCCACCTGCATTGCCATCATGCGCCATGCGCCTTCGCGCTCCCGTTTGGCGAGCGCCTCTACTGCTTCGTGCAACTGCTCCAAGAGGGTGTTGTACTCCGTTACGAGTTCACCAATCGCGTCTTGACGGTGGTACGCGATGGGCGATTGTTTACTCCCAGGATTCAGTTCCCGCATGCGGGAACTGATCATCCTTAAGTTCCGAACAAGACCACTCGAAAGCACGGCGGCGATCAGGGCGGCGCCGATGAGCAAAACGATGTAGAGGGGAGCCAATTGGCTCCAAAACGCTCTAAAATCCCCTTCCTCCAAGGTTCTCTTTTGGTAACGCACCCCCGCAATTCCAATGGCATTGCCCCTGCCATCCTCCACATTCCAGTAAACATTGATGTAAGGTCCGAAATCCATCCCTTTCACACGGTCCGACGAACCCTCCAACGCACCCAACAGGTCCTGATTCAATTGAATGGCTGCACCATCTCCTTGCATCAGTGTTGACTGCGTCAAGAGAGATCCGCTCGGACCATAGAGCGCAATGTCCATTCCGTGAACATCCGCCAATTCACAAATTCGATCCGAGAATATACGAGGAATCTCCACTGTCGTCAAGGAGTAAGGAAGCCTGTTCAGTGTGTACTCCAAGCTGCGCTGCACCGATGACTCCTTCCGGGTCAGGCGTTGCGCATTGTACGCCTCTTCTTGGTTGTTGGCAAATTGCCAAGCAACGAACATCGTGCCGGTCAGCGATAAAACGATGACCAACAACATGGAAAGCAATATGCGGGTTTGAAATCCCATGAGCCGAATCTACATCGACTCCACGAAAAGCAAAGGTTGTGCCAACGATTCTTTACGAATCAAGCGCCTCTGACCCTGCAACGATTTCGAGAATCTCCGTAGTGATGGCCGCCTGACGTGCCTTGTTGTATGAAATCCGCAGATCCCGCAACAACTCCCCGGCATTTTCCGTGGCTTGGTGCATCGCGGTCATTCGGGCGCCATGCTCGGAGGCGTGGCTGTCGAGCAAGCCTTTGTAGAGCTGGACCTTCAAAGAATTCGGAATGATCCGTTCTACAATCTCAGCTTGAGACGGCTCAAAAATGTAATCCGTATCGGTATCTGGTGCAGCATCCGTGGCCTCTTCCGACGCCTCCAAAGGCAAGTAATTCTCTACCGTCGCGATCTGGACAGCAGCATTGACGAAACGGTTGTAAACAATCTTGACTTCGTCGTACTGGCCCCCTTCAAATTGAGCCATGATGTGCTCGGCTACGATTTGCGCCCGGTCAAAATTCAGATCGTCAAAAATCTGCCAAGCATCTTCCTCAAACCCCACTGGATTGAGTTCGGGAAGCTTCTTGTACGCGTCGTTGGCCTTTTTTCCCAAGGGCAAGACGTGGCACTCCGCATCCGTCTGTGCCATTTCCTGACGGATGGCCTTCATGATGTTGTTGTTGAATCCCCCACAGAGACCCCTGTTCGAGGTAATCGCTACGTACAGTATTCGCTTGGTGTCTCGTTTCACTGAGAACACCCCTTCTCCTGAATCCAAAGAGCCGCTAACGTTGGTCAACACTACCTGGAGTTTTTCAGCATAAGGGCGCATGCGTGTAATCGCGTCCTGTGCTCGACGCAATTTCGCGGCGGCAACCATTTTCATGGCAGACGTGATTTGCATGGTGTTTTGCACCGATGCTATGCGCTCCCTTACCTCTTTGAGTCCTCCAGCCATGGGATTAAGCGTATTGTGCGGTCAATTCTTTTGCTGCGGCCGTCAAGACTTGCTTCTGCTCGTCTCCATACTTGCCGTTCTTGAGTTGATCCATCGTATCACCGTGCTTGCTGCGCATATAATCGATGAACGCTGACTCGAATTCCTGAACCCGATTGACGGGAACGGCTTTGAGCAACCCTTCAACCCCGCAATAAATGATCGCAATTTGATCCTCTACACGCATTGGGCTGTTCAGGTTCTGCTTCAAGATCTCCACGTTGCGCTCTCCTTTATCGAGAACGGCCTTCGTGGCATCATCCAAATCCGAACCAAACTTCGCAAACGCCTCAAGCTCCCGGTATTGGGCTTGGTCCAGCTTCAATGTACCGGAGACCTTCTTCATGGACTTGATCTGCGCGTTACCACCGACTCGGCTTACGGAGATTCCCACGTTAATCGCTGGGCGGATACCGCTCAAGAAAAGGTTGGATTCCAAGAAAATCTGTCCGTCCGTGATGGAAATCACGTTGGTCGGAATGTAGGCAGATACATCCCCCGCTTGGGTCTCAATGATGGGAAGTGCTGTCAACGAACCACCGCCCTTTACCTTGCTCTTGAGCGACTCGGGCAAATCGTTCATTTGTGAAGCAATTTCCTGCTCACCAATCACTTTTGCCGCCCGCTCCAGGAGCCTGCTGTGAAGGTAGAAAACATCCCCCGGGTAAGCCTCACGTCCTGGAGGTCGTCGCAACAACAACGAAACCTCACGGTACGCAACCGCCTGCTTGGACAAGTCATCGTAAACCACCAATGCCGCTCGGCCCGTGTCGCGAAAGTATTCGCCAATGGCCGCACCCGTAAACGGAGCATAAAATTGAAGCGGAGCCGGGTCGGAAGCTGTCGCCGCTACCACCACTGTGTATGGCATGGCACCATTCTCTTCCAACATCTTCACAATGCCGGCAACGGTAGAGCCTTTCTGCCCTACTGCGACATAAATACAAAACACAGGCTCGCCTGCTTCGTAAAATTCACGTTGGTTGATGATGGTGTCGATAGCAACCGTGGTCTTACCCGTCTGGCGATCGCCAATGATCAGCTCACGTTGTCCACGTCCAATTGGAATCATCGCATCAATCGCCTTGATTCCTGTCTGCAACGGCTCGCTTACAGGTTGTCGGTAAATCACACCCGGTGCTTTTCGCTCCAATGGCATTTCGAACAAGTCGCCTTGAATCGGTCCTTTGCCATCGATTGGCTCACCAAGGGTGTTGACCACTCGTCCGAGCATGCCTTCACCTGCCTTGATCGATGCGATTCGTCCTGTGCGCTTCACAGATGATCCTTCCTTCAGGTCACCAGAAGGCGCTAACAAAACGGCACCCACGTTGTCTTCTTCGAGGTTGAGTGCGATTCCACGCACGCCATTTTCGAATTCGATCAGCTCTCCTGATTCTACATTGCTCAAACCGTAGATGCGCGCAATGCCATCTCCGACTTGGAGGACGGTTCCCACTTCTTCCAATTCCGCTGCGGACTTAACGCCTGCTAGCTGCTCACGTAAAATGGAGGAGACTTCTGCTGGATTGATTTCTGCCATGATTTCGGCTGGTGTTCGGTTTCTTTGAACGGATTAAAATTCCGGTTCGTAATCGTGATCGGTAATTTGACGGCGCAAGAGTTCAATTTCTCGCTTGATGCTTGCATCAATCATGCGGTTGTCCATGAGCAATTGAAATCCCCCTACCAATGAGGGGTCAACTGTCTCTTGCAACTCGACATTGCCGTCGTGCAAATGTTTGAGTGCTTTGGATACGCGCTCGCGCAACGCATCGTCCATGGGAACGGCTGTCTTGACTTCTGCCAGACGGACATTCTTGCGGTTTCGCACCAAACCCAAGGTTTCTTCAATGATGGCCGGAAGGATGGACTCCCTCCCTTTCCGAACCAAAATCTTTACAAATTCCAAAGACAGGTCGCTGATCTTATTGTCGAGAATACGCACCAAAATTTTCTCTTTGGTGTCGGCTTTCACCACCGGGCTCTTGAGCAACAATTCTAGCTCATGCGAGCCAGAGATAGCGTCATGAAGCAACCGCACATCCGCTTCCATGTGCTCAATCGAGCCTCTCTCTTCAGACAGACTGAAGAGGGATTTCGCATATCGTATGGCAGCACGTGGTGTTGACATGGATCAGTTCAATGGAGATTCGTCAATTAGCCGATTCACAAGCGCTTTCTGCTCGTCATTCGACTCCAATTTTTCGCGAAGCAATCGCTCGGCTATTTCCAAGGACAAACTACCGACCTCTGCTTTCAATTCCGCAATGGCCGCTTTACGTTCCACTGCGATAGCGTCTTTTGCAGAGGCAATTTCCTTGTCCGCAGCATCCCGTGCTTTGTTCTTTGCGTCAGCAACCATTTGATCAGCCATTTCTCGTGCTTCGCGCATCATCTTGTCGCGTTCGGCACGGGCCTCTTTCAATTGGTTTTCATTGCTCGCCGACAGCTCCTCCATTTCCTTGCGGACCCGATCTGCCTCATTGAGTGCGCCAGCAATGGATTGCTCGCGGTCATTTAAGGCAGCTAAAATGGGTCCCCAAGCAAAACGCCGGAGCATAAAAAGCACTGCAAGGAATGCAATGGATGCCCAAACTACGGTCCCTAAGGCCGGTGTTAGTAGCGCTCCCATAACTGGATTATCCGAGGGCTACGAGCAAGCAGATGATGATGCCGAACAGGGCAACTCCCTCTACAAGAGCGGCTGCTACAATCATGTTCGAACGCAAATCGCTCATTGCCTCAGGTTGTCGTGCCATGGCTTCCAGTGCAGAACCGCCAATGCGTCCTACACCAATACCTGCTCCGATAGCTGCTGCACCTGCTCCAAGTCCTGCGAGACCTTGGCCTACTCCGATTTCAAAAAGAATGCTCAACAATTCCATAATGTTGGTTTTTATTGTGGATGGATTTTAACTCAATGGTGGGCGGGGTCATGGGTAGCGTCTCCAAAGTAAATCGCTGCGAGCAGCGTGAACACAAAAGCTTGGAGAAAAGCCACCAACAACTCCAGAAAATACATGAATATCATAAAGGCGGTGGAGAAAACCCCCATGCCGGATCCCGAAGCGATGGCTGTGCCACCGTCTCCGAAAATAAAGATCAAACTCGTGAATGCGAGGATGATGATGTGCCCCGCTGAAATGTTCGCTGTCAGACGAATCATCAAGACTGCCGGCTTCATAATGATGCCAAACACCTCAATCGGAACGAGGATAAACTTCACCGGCAACGGCACTCCGGGAGGCCAAAACAAGTGGCCCCAGTAATGTTTGTTCCCATTGAAATTCGTCAGCAAGAACACCAATGTGGCCAGTACCACAGTCACGCCAATCGTACCCGTAATGTTGAAGCCCCCAAGGAATGGGACCAGGCCGAGGAGGTTGCAGAAGAATATGAAGAAGAACACCGTGAGTAAGAACGGCATAAACTTGTCGGCCTTGTCTCCAATGGACGGCTTTGCGATTTCATCCCGAATAAAGAGAATCAAAGGCTCCAATGCGTTGGCCATTCCTTTGGGTGCTTTGCCAGGATTCTTTTTGTACGAACCTGCGATGCTGATGAACATCCAAAGCATCACGCTCAAGATGAACAGCATGCCAAAGACAGACTTGGTAATCGAAAAATCATACACCGTGAGCTGCTGCCCTTCGCGTTGAGCAGAAATCCCGCCCGATACTACGGCAACGTCATTTTCCAACAGCGTGTCTTCAGCGTGTAGGGTATAGTCGATGCCATGATCACAGGCATAATGCTTGTCTCCATGGCCGTGTCCCTCAAACGCACTGCTCATGAACACCTGAAGGCCTTCGCCTTCGATGAAAAGAAGAACAGGAAGTGGGATGTGCACATCCCCAAACAGGTGAATGTCATGCGCATCAGCAATGTGGTGAATGATGAATTCCCCCGCGACGAACTCTTCCGTGTGGCCATGGTCCGCGTGGTCGTGATCCCCGGCATCATGCCCTTCGTGGTCCGTGCGGTCGTGGTTGTGATCCGAATTTTCGGTGTGAGCGTGCTCGGCATCGTGGCCGTCCACTTCATGCCCATGGTCCTGTGCCCAAAGCCCTGAGTTTCCTCCGGCAAAAGCCAGGATAAGAAGGATTGCAAGTGAACTTAAAAAGCGACTCATGTTTTCCGTTTCAGCACAATTCGGGGCAAAAGTAGTCAATGATTCACGGCCATCATCGGTCTGCAATGATTTTCTTTACCTGAATTCGTTGAAATCTTCAATCCAATCTTTCTTTTGATAGTTTTTGAGCTTCAGCGACCAGAAAAAAGGTATTGGCAGCAAATGCCACAAATAGCCCCATCGCAAATTGAATCCGGTATTCTCCTCCAACAGCAACCAAGTAAGTTGTGACCAGCGCCAGCGAAGTGAGCATTTTGATGGCTGTAGCTCCGTTGACCGCGGCAATAAACCGCATCGAAGATTTTTTGTAGGCGCTCTTTAACCAAGCATAGAGCAAAAGGGTGAGCAAAAAGTAGAACAGGATCGTGCCGAGCCACACCCATGTCGCAGCAAAAACCCGGAACACAGGAATGGCAAATCCAAGCCCATACAGCGCCGCAGAAGCGCTCGTTATTTTCAGAGCAAACCCTTTCATTTTGAAAGTTCTTTGACCACCAACCAAATCGCGAGCAAGGTTCCTAAAACGCCCCCGAAGAGCGTGCCAAGTGGAATGCTATGATTCGAACTTTGATCCCATTGCCTGCCCAACCAAACGCAAAATCCAATGCTGCCCGCCATGGAAAACGCCATGCCTGAAAACCTCAAGAATGAGGGCGACTTACGTGGAGGTTGGGGTGGCTTTGAAGCCAAGGGTCAATGCTGAGAAATCGGTGTTAGACCGCTGCCGTTTGGCGCACCGCTGCTTTCGAATCCTTCGAAGCTTCGCGCTTGGCATCCGTCTGGATGTCCTTCACCTTGGAGGTCAGGTGCAAGTTGCCTGTAGCTTCTGCACCGTTCTCGACGGATAATTGACCGTATTGAATGTCACCGTGCACTTTGGATGAAGCCTTCAGCACGAACAGCTCATGAACGACAATGGTGCCTTCCATTTGCCCTTCCGTTTCGCAATGAGCGCAAGTAACTGTACCTACAACTTTTCCTGAATTGCCGACTACTACCCGGCCTTTGGTAACCAATTCGCCTTCGAAAGTTCCGTCAATGCGCACGTTGTTTTCACTGCGCAAAACGCCTTCGAATGATGTGCCTTTGGCAATGCGATTCACCACATTCTCGGAAGTGGTTTCTGGTCTTGGTGATTTTTTGGACGATCCGATCATGGGACAAAGATAATTCGATTGAAGGAAAGTACAACTTATTCCTTCTCTGTTAAATACACCTTTTCGAACCAATCAATGTAGCTATCCATTTCCTTGTTCTTGAAAAGTGAAATGTAGTTTTCCGTCGAGATGGTAAAGGTGCGGTAACCGGATGAGTTGATCGTCTCCAGCATATCCGAATTCGCCTTGAACACTTCGTAATATTCCAAGCTGTAGTCCTGTCGCTTGAAGTCCTTGATCAAAACGATTTGAAAGTTTCGATTGATCAGGTTGGCGGTCACCCGTAGGTTTTTTGATGCGAACAGAGAGCTATTGAAGTCCGAGATGGTAGCCTTCAGCTCCTCTACGTTTCCTCGGCCCACTGGAACGAGCATACCAAAGTAATGCTCCAGGTAAGGCTTATGCTCCCAGACCACCTCCTCTTCAGTCGGCTCTGATGCGTTGGCCTCATCCTTTTCGCCTTTGATCGACGCCGGGTTCAGCGCCGCAAGCAAGTCACGCGCATAGGCGCCCTCATCCGTTTCGCTGCACCACATGATGACTTTCGCCAGGGCTTCGTAATAAGCACGTCGGTCGCCGCCCGTTCGCGCGCTCAACGCACCAATGCTTTGGGCACGAAGCAAGTCATACTTGCACTTGTAAAAGTTTGTTGGGTTGTAATTGATCACCTCATCGCACGCCAACAAAACTTCCTGGTAAGCTTTTGCGTAATACCGTTGCAGCAATTCTTCGTAGGCCAATCGCTCTTCCTCACGTTTGATTTCCGCTTGATCCACGAAATCTGGGTTCTCTATCAGTATGGCCCATTCCGAATCGGGGTAACGCTCCAACACCAATGCACTCCAATATTCTGAGTTGCACGTCTCGCAAAAAGGACTCTGATAATTTTCTTCCACCTCACGCTGGAGATACGTACGATACAATTGATAGTGCGTGGTGGGGTGAAACTCGCTTTCGTCCATGCGCTCGGTCAACTGGGTCCATGTATCAATCGCATTTTCCAAGTCAGAAAGCTTTTCCTTGTACACCAGCCCTGCGTTGTAATAGGCTTCAGCAACCATGGCGATCGAGTTTTCGCGTGCGACCGAATCGCATGGAAGACCTGCCAATAACTCTTCAACTGTCGGGATTTCATCTCCGCTCATTTCCACCGATTCATCCGTGTTGACCGGCATCTCTTCCCCATCGCCCAGTTCATTGCTAAAGGCCGCTGTCATTTTAGAGGAACGGCGCCAATGGTCTTCAAGGACTCGGTCTCCCCAGTAATCCCGAAAGTTTCTGCGGCCCGCTATTTTGAGTTGGGCATTGTACGGCCAAAACATTCCCGCGCCGGTGTCTCCTGCATTTTCGATTTCCGCGGCGGCCGCGGCGGCGGCGGCCTCGCGTCTTTGCTCCGCCTCATCCTCCAATTGGAAAATGATTTCTTGAATGCGGTCTTGGCGATCCTCTTCCGATAAATCACAGATTTCAAGCAAGCTGTCTTGCTCGGTAATGATCATGAGGTTGTCCACCAATTCAGTGAGGTTGTCCGCCATGGCATCCACCTCATCAAACCGTTCGTTTTCATCCTCCATGAACGTTCGAGCACTATCGTAATACGCTTGAGCGTTCTCATAATCCAAGTCCTCCATAAAGATGTCGCCAAGTTGCAGATAGCTCTTCATCCGTTGGCGCGTGTTGTCCACATTGACCAACAACGATTGCAACAACAAGTCTACTCCTTCTTCCTTCCGACGTTCCTCCAATGCCAGGGTCGCCAATGCATAGTAAATCTGGTCTTGGTAAATCTCGTTCTTATCGTCCTCTAGCATGTCTTGCAGCAGCTCGAGTATGGGGTCACTATTTCCGCCGCGGCGATCGAAGGCCATGGCTTGCTTGATCTTAGAATAGAACTCCAATTCATAAGGTGTGCGGATATCCACAACCCGATTGTAGCGGTCAATGGCGTCTTCGCTTTGACCGATGAACTCATAGCATTGGGCCAAAATGAACAACGTGCGGGCGCTTTCTTTTTCTTTCTCGATGTATTTGAGTGCTTTTTCGAGCATGCCAATGGCCGCCTCTACGTCGCCATTTTTCAAATGAAAATCCGCGTACACCTGGTAGACATAAGCCCGGACTGCTGGATCGTCCACGCGATCAATTTGGGCCGCTTTGATGAGGGTGTTGTTGGCCCGCACCCGATCATCCATGGCCATGTACGTTCGCGCCATCCATGCATTCGACCAAGCTTGTGCATCGGGATAATCGAGCGTACGAACGAGGTATTGAAAAATTTCAAGGGCTTTCTCCTTCTCGCCTTTGATCAAATGCGCCCGGGCAATGATGTCATAATTGTCATCAATCCATTTGTTCAACTCCGGACGCTTCATGTCTTTTTGCTCGCGTCGGGACGGAGACATGGTGTGCTTGTCCACCACATTCGTGCATTTCTCAATGGCGCGCTCCATCAGCGGATATACCTGCTGAGCGGTCGTCTCATCGACCGGCGGAAAAATCGGCAAGATTTCATCCCAATTCTCCACGTATTCTTCAAATAGAATCACTTCCGCTTCTGCCATCGCTTCCTTGGCATAGAAGAAGCCATTGTATTTCGCGTGTGTATTGTGATACGCGCGATACAGGAAGCCGTCACGTGTTGTTGAACAACTCGAAACGACCAGCACCAGTAGCACCAACCCCGCAACAATCTTATGATTCATCTTATCCATCCAAATGAACTGGTTTCTCAGCGCAAATTCCTCAACGCAGAAGCGGCTAAATTATTCCAAAGTCGCCGATGAATCGTTGCCTTTTTCAGGAAAGAGCAAAAGTTGCCCGTGGATTCATCGATATTTGCGGCACACCATGGCCAAGAAAACCTCATTTTGGAAGCGTTGGAGCAAGCCCTACCGGCTGACCATTCTTGAAGAACGTTCCTTCAAAGAGCGCTGGGAAATTTCAATTTCGCGATTTGGTGTTGCGCTGACGCTAGGAACCGTGGTGTTCTTGGTGGCGGCCTCTGTTTATGCGTTGGTCGCGTGGACACCTCTGAAGGAATTCGTTGTTCCCGGATACGCCAGTGAAAATTCGAGGTTGCGAGCGATCCAAGCAGAGATGACCGCGGATAGCGCCATCAAGCAACTGGCCATTCAAGGAGAATACCTTCAAACGTTGAGCACGTTGTTGCAAGGTGAGGTGGTAGAACGTTCGGTCGAGGCTCCTGAAGAAAGCGGCACCGATGGGGGTCAGCCGTTGGCCGACTGGGGTTTGACTCAAGAAGAATTGGACTTGAGAAGTCGGGTAGAAGAAGAAGATCGCTTCGCTTTGCAACGCGGTCAAATGAACGAAACCACCCTGCGGAACATTCCGTTTGCTCCGATTCAAGGGTCAATTTCCTCAAAATTCAATCCGGCCATTGGCCACTTCGGTGTGGATTTCGTGGCCCCTGAAGGCTCGGTAATTCATGCGGTGGATGACGGAATTGTAGTCATCGCCTCGTACACATCGGACGGAGGTTATGTCATCAGCGTCCAACATCCTTCCAACCGAACGTCGGTTTACAAGCACAATAAATCCCTCCTTGTAGAGGTTGGTGATCGCGTTCAGGCCGGCGACCCCATCGCTATTTTAGGAGGGACAGGCACCCACAGCACAGGTCCGCATTCGCATTTTGAATGGTGGGTTGATGGCCAACCGCTCGACCCCACGCAGTGGCTTCCCGAGCAACTGGAAGACGTCAGTCTTTCAGAATGATGTCAAACTCAACGAGGTCAACGAACCGCTGAATGCGTTCGTCGAGCTCCGATTGCGTCAATTCCAATAATCGATCCGTGCCAAACTTCTCGCATGTAAAAGAGGCCAAGGCCGATCCAAGGACCACACCGCGTTTCATGTTGTTGAAGGACGTGTCATTGGTGTGGGCCAAATAACCTACGAATCCCCCCGCGAATGTGTCGCCGGCTCCCGTGGGGTCCAACACCTCTTCCAACGGCAAGGCCGGAGCGAAGAACACTTCTTCGTCGTTGAACAACAAAGCCCCGTGCTCTCCCTTCTTGATGACCAACGTTGTCGGGCCCATTTCAAGGATTTTCTGCGCAGCCTTCACAAGCGAATGTTCCCCCGAGAGCTGACGCGCCTCTTCGTCGTTGATCGTGAGTACGTCAATTCGTTTGATGACTTCTTTCAATGGCTCCAAAGCGATATCCATCCAGAAATTCATCGTGTCCAATACAATGAGCTTGGGACGAGATTCCATTTGATCCAAAACACTCGCTTGCACTTTGGGGTCCAAATTGCCCAACATCACGTAATCGGCATTGCGCGCAGCAGCCGGTACCTGTGGTTGAAAATCCGCCAACACATTCAACTCCGTGGCGAGGGTGTCCCGTGAGTTCATGTCGAGGTGGTACTTGCCGGCCCAATAGAAGCTCTTTTCGCCTTTTCGACGCTCCAGGCCATCGGTTCGAATTCCACGGCGCTGCATTTCTTGTACAAATGACTCTGGAAAATCGTCTCCAATGACCGAAATAATGTGTTGCTCTTCTACGAACTGACTTGCACTCAGGCCAATGTATGACGCAGCCCCACCAACCACTTTTCCCGACGATCCAAATGGGGTTTCAATGGCATCAAACGCAACGGTTCCAACTGTAATAAGGCTCATGTTCTCTATAAATGTGGCACAAATGTACCGCAACGAAAATGGTTCAATTCCGTTCGGTGAAACTTTTCAAGTTGTGGCTCCGTATTCTTTCACAACTTTGAAATTTCCGGATAATCTTTTTTATCGGGAAAGAAAGAGTTATCTTTGCCGTCCGAATATTCCTCCTTAGCTCAGCTGGTTAGAGCATCTGACTGTTAATCAGAGGGTCCTTGGTTCGAGTCCAAGAGGAGGAGCTTTCAAAAACGAAAAGCCACGCGTACTGCGTGGCTTTTTTGGTTTCATTCTTCTCTGTCGCTGCAGCGCATTCAATGCAACGTTGTCAAAACGACAGTGTCCCGAGTGAGTGTTGAAAGACAAAGAGGTTGATCACCACATAGCAAAGCGCAGGCAACGTCTTCACGAAGCTTTCTTTTATTTTGATGCGAACCATCACCGCTGTAATCATCATGCACATTAGCATAAAAGATGCAATGGAAAGCAGCAATGGAACAATGAGGCCAATGAGCAGACCCAGTCCGCCGAGCAGCTGGCAACAGCCCAGAACAATGCGTTGATTTCCAAACCCCCATCGCTCGTATTCCAGAATCATCCGCTTCGAAAAGAAGGAGTTGATTCCGTAGAGGATGAATGAGGCTGCTGAGAATAGAAGGGCCGCCAGATGTATGTCCATTGTTTAAATCAACCCGTAATTGAATGCGGCGATGAACAACGACAGAAGCAGAAGCAGAGCGGACGGCACGTACTTGTGAAATGGGTTCTTCACTTTGACGTGAAACCCTTGTGCACAGATCATCAAAAAAGCCATCATCAACGAAGCCGGCACCAAGGGCACCTCGTACCAAACGCCAACAGCCAAAACAGTCGCCAACGCAATTTTGGAAGCGCCAACCAAGTTTCTGACCAGGTCAGATAAACCGTACTGCTTGAACTCTGAAACGATATTGTCGTACCTGAAAACCCAAACAATAAGGATGGAGATTGACACAATGAGTTGCGCTAAGTCTGATATGTTTTCCATGGAGTGGAGATTAGTTGAGCCAAAATCTAAGGCTTTATTCGGAGTTAAGCAGAGGAAGCGACGTTTAGCTTCTACACATTGATCGCCTGAAAACAACACGCGATCCTACCTGCTGTTTGGGTAATCACCCAAAAACCCTTACGTTTGGGTAATCACCCAAAAATGGTTTGGACATGCGCGATTTAAAATACCTGTTTGCTTATACCGTTCCGCTGGCGGCGTATGTTTCGTTTCAATCCACTGGAATTTGGACGTACTCCTTGGTTTTTTATGCATTTCTCATCATTCCATTGCTCGATATCATCGCGGGTGAGAGCTCTGAAAATCTTACAGAGGAAGATGTTTCTTACAAGAAAACGAAGTGGGTGTTTGATCTCATGCTCTACCTCAACGTGCCGTTGGTGTTTGGGCTTTTATTTCTGGCTTTTTTCAATGTCGCTACCCAGGACTACAGCACGTTAGAGTATGTTGGTTTAGCGATATCCGGCGGGATCTTCTTGGCCACGAACGGCATCAATGTGGCGCATGAATTGGGGCATCGAAAGGCATACGTAGACCGGTTCATCAGCAAATGTTTGTACATGCCTTGCCTGTACATGCATTTCTACATCGAGCATAATTTCGGTCACCACCTCAATGTGGCAACCCCGGAAGATGGCGCTACCGCTCGCTACAATCAAACCGTCTATGGGTTTTGGATTACCTCCGTTTCCCGGCAATACATCAGCGCGTGGAAGCTGCAGCTTCAATTGCTCAAAAGACAGAACAAGCCTTTTGTTTCCATCCAAAATGACATGCTCTGGTACCACCTCATCCAGCCTGCATACCTCGCGGCGATCTACTTCGTTTTTTCCTGGGATGTTATGTTGTTTGCGGGGCTTGTGGGGGTGGTCGCCTTCCTCTTTTTGGAGTGCATCAACTACATCGAACATTACGGACTGATGCGCATGAAAACCGAATCGGGCCGCTATGAACGCGTGCAGCCTTATCACTCTTGGAATTCCAATTTCAATGTTGGAAGAATCGCTCTGTATGAGTTGACGCGTCATAGCGATCACCACTTCAAATCAACCAAGAAATACCAAACGCTCAACAGCCACAAAGAAAGCCCCAACCTTCCTGCTGGCTACCCCGCTTCCATTCTCATGAGCTTTTTTCCGCCCCTGTGGTTTTGGGTGATGAATCCCTTGATTCCTGAAGAGATGAAAAATGTTTCCCAATGACTGAATTGGTTTCAAGCCCCCTCACGGCGCGCACCGCGCAGTATTTTTCAAGCAAAACCAAGGACCGAATTCTGAAAACAAGCCTGGTTCTGTTCAACGCAAGCAGCTTTCAAACCGTCACCACCGCTATGATCGCGCAGCAGGCCGGTGTGTTGGAAGGAACATTGTGGTACCACTTTCCGTCCAAAAAAGACATCCTTGCGGCTCATATCGCGTTGCTTCAATCGCTTTTTGAGAAGCAAAATACCCGTGCGAATGCCGTTGATGCCGCTACCGTGGTGCATGGCATATTCCAATCGTACGATGTGATTTGGGATTTTCGGTACATCTTGAGGGACGACTTTAGCGTGGTTTTGAAGGGTGAGCCGGGAGCCCTGCTCAGCGCTCAAGCAGTGAATCAATTTCTCGACCAATGGACAGCCGGACGGGTCATGCATTCAAACGAATGTGGGCTTCTTGCCTTGCCGCCTGAAAGCATTGAGAGCACTGCCGAACTCATTTTACTGATCGGGCGGTATTGGCTGGATTTTTCTTCCAAAAAATACCCCGATTCCAGTCAAGCGGAACTGCGTAAGCGAGGGTTAACCCACATTTTCAATGTGCTCGAGCCCCACCTCGAAGCGTCTGCTAAAGATCTTGTGCTGGAATTGCTGGACCGCTAAAACAAATCTTGAGCCGTGCATCACATGATGCTGCAGTATCCATGAAATCCAAGCCTGCCCTGTGTTTTACAAACACGGAGGTAGAAACGAAGCACTCGATTCAAAAAATCTTCCGCCGCTCGAAATTTCCATTAGCGTGATTCCGTAAAAACATACACCAGCACGTGCGTTTTCTTCTTGGAGTTTAACTCATCCGGACCCGTGTAGATGTAATTCACTTTCAATTCAGGATGCTCCGCTTTGAACGTATTTATCGTCTTCTCCCACACGCGTTTGTCCGCCAAGAATGGAAAATCAAACTTGTACAAACCCGGCACCACTTCTTCTCCTTGAACCGGCAGATCAATCGCTGCTGCCGTTTGAGATGAAAACTGTAAAATGGAGGCCGATGCTCCGAGCGTGAGCACCCCACCTACCAGCAACGCAACCGTCAGGGGCGTCGACTTCTTCAAGACAATCGGTGCGTCAGAACCTGAATCCCCGTGTTTGAAGACCAACCACGAAGCCACCAAAACAAGCCAAAACAAGCCATGCTCCAGCAATTGAAAACGATCCCCAAACACTTGGTCCGCAATGGAAAAAAGCGCGAACAAAGTGATGGACGAGAGAATGGCTCGGAAAAACCATTTCTCTGAAGCGGCCTTCTCTTTTTTGATGAAGTTGTAAAAAGCAACCAGGTAAAGGGTAAAGTTTACCGCCTCCAGTGATGAAACGCCAGCCAACGCCAGGGTGGCCACCAACGAGTCTTTCACACCCAACGACCCAAAGAACTTTACAAACAACGCGAAGAAATCCTTCCCCACCCATAAGAAATGCACATCAGGAATGATTTTATCGAACACGCTCAAACCCCAGAAAAAGGTCCAAAAAATCAAAATCGAACAACGGATTACAGATTGCTCTTTCATAATTTCTCCTCAGTAATGATGTAAAAGATCAATGCGTCAGCCTTCTTCAAGCGCAAAGGATTCGGCACTGTGTAAATGTGATCTATCCTTTTGGACGGGTGCTCCTCCATAA
>ENA-UOXV01004320-UOXV01004320.1-marine-metagenome-genome-assembly--contig:-NODE-4320-length-16411-cov-6.233859_pt1 | contig 16411 bp, 10 predicted proteins | sample MGYA00238165_ERZ766961 | MGnify/ENA primary metagenome ERZ766961 (study PRJEB28924, sample SAMN03173240) | marine metagenome | biome: Marine; feature: Water; material: Subsurface seawater | place: North... | reverse complement strand
CCATCGACGCCAAGGAGCTCAAGGTTGCCATGCGCGCCCTCGGCTTCGAGCCCAAGAAGGAGGAGATCAAGAAGATGATCGCCGACATCGACAAGGATGGCTCCGGCACCATCGACTTCGAGGAGTTCCTCACCATGATGACCGCCAAGATGGGCGAGCGCGACTCCCGCGAGGAGATCATGAAGGCTTTCCGCCTCTTCGACGACGACGAGACCGGCAAGATCAGCTTCAAGAACCTCAAGCGCGTGGCGAAGGAGCTCGGCGAGAACATGACTGACGAGGAGCTTCAGGAGATGATCGACGAGGCTGACCGCGACGGCGACGGCGAGGTCAACGAGGAGGAGTTCTTCCGCATCATGAAGAAGACCTCCCTCTTCTAAGTTGCTTCGCTCATCCGCGCGAGTCGCAACCCAACACTGCACAAGCACCTGTAGTATCCATCCGTAGGCTCATAGAAGACGTCGGGAAGACGCTCCGAAGTGGCGACGCATGATATCAACGCATTCGCCTTTTGTAATCAGACGTTGCCACCAGGCTCCCTTTGTAAGAACTCTCGCTCTCCTTCGCTCTCCCCTGGCGCCCGTCTGCTCTGCAAACACTTATTCTCCTGCCAACGACGTGGCAAGATTCTGGATAGCGCCCATATCCTCCCGCTCAGCACACATGACCACCGTTCTGAGCACCTCCACGTCGTTCGCCGCCTCCGTGCGGTCGGATCGCGCGCCCCTCGCGCGCTCCAAGAGACCCTCGGCGGCGGTCTCCCGTCGCGCGGCCCGCGCCCCCGTGTCGTGCTCCTCGGACTCGGATCAGGCTGCTGATCAGGCTGCGGTGCCGACCACCGAGCTGGGGCGCCGCGGTGCGCTTTCCGCCGCGCTCCTCTCCACCCTCGTCGCCCAGCTCGACCTCGGCATCACTCCCGCGGTCGCCGCCTCCCTCTCGGGCCCGACTGACGGCCCCGTGCTCGTGGTCGGCGCCACCGGCAACACCGGACGAAGGGTGGTGGCGCAACTCCGTGCCAAGGGCGTCGCCGTTCGCGCCGGCTCCCGAGATCCCAAGAAGGCGTCCGCGCTCGGCCTCGCCGCCTCGGGCGCCGATCTCGTCCAGCTCGATGTCCTCGACAAGGCCAGCATCGAGGCCGCCATGCAGGGATGCACCGCGGTGATCTGCGCCACCGGGTTCACCCCGTCGTTCAACTTCAAGAAAGACAACCCCGCGAAGGTCGATCACGAAGGCACCGATAACCTCGTCGCCGTCGCCACCGCACCCGGGAGCTCCGTCAAGAGGTTTGTGCTCGTCACCTCACTCTTAACGAACGCCAAAGCGGCGGGCCAGGGCAACAACGACAACTACAAGTTCCTCAACGCCCTCGGCGGGGTCCTCGATGAAAAGTTGGCAGCCGAGCTCAACCTCCGCGCCTCCGGCCTCGACTACGTCATCGTCAGGCCCGGAGGACTCAGCAACGAAGCCCCGGAGGCTGTGGGCAACCTGATCATACGCGGGGAGGATACCACGTTCGGGCTGGAGACGGACCCGGGCCGCGAGATCAGCAGGGACACAGTCGCGGCGGTGTGCGTCGAGGCTCTCTTCCAGGACGCCGCGGGCAAACGGGTGGTTGAGATTGTCTCGTCGCCAAACGCGCCCGCGCTCCCCGCGGACAAGTGGTTCGCGTGAGTCGGCGTTGGGAACCGTCGTGTAGGTTTGAAGTATATGTATTCATCGTCGGGCTATCGCTCGTGCAAGTATCCATCGCCCCAGCCGCTAGCGCACAGTTTCGGTCAACTTTGTTCACTGCGCTTGCGAAGCTACCGTTATTTTGTCTGACAGACGCTAATTTGGGTCCTCACACGCGAGGGCGCCGAGGGGAGGCGAGCCCGTGTCTAGCATCGGCGACCCGGTCGCGTTTGAGCGACCGCAACTATAAGTCCAGAGGCCTAAAACCCGCGGCTCTGGCATTAGCTCCCGCGTTTGAAGGCCCGCGGGGCGTGGGATCTGGCGGCGGATAAGTTTGAACCATGGCCAACGTGGCTGTGAGCGTCGTGAGCTACGTCCTGCTGTTCATCCTGATCTCGGGCTTGGCCGGCACGGTAGAGTTTCACGAGTTCAAGAAGCAGTTCAAGGACAAGCTTCCCATCATGGTTGGCTTCTGCGGTCAGTTCGTCCTGCTACCCTTCCTCGGCTTCGTCTCGGTTATGATATTCGGCCTGACCGAGCTCGGGAAGGAAGACGCGGAGACGGTGGTGGTCAACGCGACGACAGGGAACACGACGACGGTGCCGGGCGACGGGGTGGTGGGCATTGAGGCGGTAATGCTGATGTTGACCACGTCCTCTCCGGGCGGCAGCTACAGCAACTGGTGGTGCTTCATCTTCAACGCCGACCTGGCGCTGAGTGTCGCCATGACCACGGTCTCGTCCATCAGCTCGGTGTTCATGCTCCCGATGAACCTCGCAATCTACATCAACGCGACCAACTCGGACAGCATAGACATCGAGTACGGACCGCTGAGTATAGCCGTGGCGGTGGTCGTGGTCGCCGTGGCGTGCGGCCTCGCGGCGTCGCACGCGTTTCCCGACCACAAACACGTCTTTCACACATCCGCGAATGTCGCCGGCCTCTCGCTCATCGCGCTCGGGCTGGTGTTCACCACCGGGAGCAGGGACGGGCTGTTCGGTCAACCGTGGGAGTTCTTCGTGGGAGTCGCGATGCCGTGCGTCACCGGTCTGATACTCAGCAACGTGATGTCCTTCGCGGTGGGGCTGAACAGGCCGCAGTGCGTCAGCGTCGCCATCGAGACGTGCTACCAAAACACGGCGCTCGCGCTGTCCGTGGCGCTGGCGTCACCCGCGCCGGCGAGGGCCGCGGCCGTGCCCGTGTTCTACCAGGCCGTGCAGATGGTGTCGCTGTTGACGTACTCGATGTTCTCGTGGAAGATGGGATGGACGTACGCTCCGTCGAACGTGAGCGTCTGGAGGATGGTGTCTACCAACTACCAGCCGGTGTTTCAGAGGGAGTCGGCGGCGATCGAGGAGGAGCTGGAGAAGGCCAAAACGGCGCTGAAGGAGGCGCAGAAGGACAAGGCGTTGCACTCACCGACCGCGAGGAGTCCAGAGAACACGGTCAAGGGCGCGGGCGCGGCCAGTTCAATCCTCGCGAGCGTGTTTCCATCGGCTGCGGCGAACGGGCGAAAGGTTGCGCCGCAGCCCAGGCAGACGGGCGCAGCCGACGACGATGTGAACTTCTCGGACTCTCCCTCGACCCCGACGCGTCCGGGTCACTTACGTACAAAGTCCGCGCTGGGTCTCGGGCTGGGGGAGATTGAGCAGGAGGCGCTGGATAAGGCTGAGAAGGGTACGTCGAGGAAGGGACACCTTCACAACTCGGAGGCTGACGACCTGATCACGCCGCTTAGGACGCGCGTGAAGGCTCTGGAGGAGCTGAACATCCAGGTGGCGAGGACGAGTACGCGCAAGACGTCGTACTGGGACTTTGTTTCCGTGCTGCAGGGCAGCGCGACGTCGGTGGCGAGGTCGGTGAGCAGGATCCCGGGTCGGATCAGTGATAGTATTATGGGGACGTCCAGAACGGTGACCCCGGCGGGAAGCGTGGCGTCGACGCCGAGAGGGTCGCAGGCCAATCTCAACGTGGTGGGGTTCCGAGGACGGGCGACTAAAAATCAGGTGGCGCCCATGCCCTCGCTGGACACCCCCGGCGGCGACGATAAACCGAATAGTCCTGCGTAAAGTGTATTACCAAGCGACGCATGTAGCTCTAATCCCAAACGGGCGGCGAGGGAGGAATCGACGGTTTGCCGTGCACCCTCAGCCTGTACAGACACGTCCACTTCTTGTTCCCGTAGTTGGACTCGACCTCGAACCGCACGTGGTCCACCACCGCCCCGGACGCGCCGTCGAGCTCGAACGTCTGCATCGCGCTTCCCCCTGGCCCGTCCAGGAGCCGGTACCTGATCGAGCCCAGGACCTTCGCGCCCGCGCTCGGGCTCTTCGTGGTGTTCCACCCCAGGATCTTCACCGACTTTGGCGCGCTCGTAATGTCGTACGCGACGTCCCTGTGCACGTGCTCGAGCGTTATGGCGTTCACGGCGACAGCCTCACGCAGCCGAATGTCCACCCACCCGCGGTTCCCCTCCAGCGCGAGGCACTCGCCCGCAGCCTCCGACGAGGCGGATATGACCCATTCATCCGCCCTGGGGTGTACGCCGCCCCGCAGGCCCTTCAGCGCGTTGGTCAGCGGACCGTCGCCCTTGGCCACCGCGGGAGCGAGGGTGGAGTGACCGACGACCTTACCACCGCCGCTGAACATGGCGTAGTCCACGAGTCCCGTCCTGTCCGCGCGGAACAGCTCCATCTGCGCCCGCACCTCGTCCGCGACCTCCTTGCCCGCCTTGGAGTGTCGCTTGGTGCCCTTCGCCTCGCTCGCGAGCTTCCCGAGTTCCCTCCGTAGTTCCTCGATGTCCGTCTTGTCAGCCTTGGAGTTATCCGGCACCGGGTACGGAATCGACGCCAGCGTGTCCAGCCGTCTGCGCAGCTCGTCGAGCTCCGACGTGACGAGCTCGGACACCTCGGGAGATTTGTCGGCACCCGCCGCCGCCGCCGCCGAAGCCTGGCTCGCGACGTCGGCGATCTCCTTCAGCAGTTCCCGGCGGAGCTGGGTCAGGTCAGCCTTGTTCACCTCCACGGGCGCTGCCGCGGGCGCGGGCGTCGGGGTTTTCTGTTTCGCGAGCTTCTCGAGCTCCCCGCGCAGCGCGGCAATGTCCTTGCCGTGGTCAACAACCGGCGCCGGCGCGGGCGCGGCGCCTCCCCCTTTCTGCTTCTTAACCTTGGCGATGGTGGCATCCTGCGCCTTGACCTGCTTCACGAGCGCGTCCAGATCCTTCCTCAGCGCGGCGCTCTCCCTGTCTCTCTTGGCGGTGGACGGACCCCTGGCGTCGAGCGCTGCGGCCATGGCGTCGACGGAGTCTCCCACGACGGAGACCCTCTCGGCGAGCATCTTGGCAGCCTTCTCCGACGCCCTGACGCCGTCTCCCCGGACGATGGTCACGGTGCGCACGCTCGTGCTCATCGCGACGACGACCGCGACGAGCGCCCAGAGCGCCACCGCGCCGAGAGACACCCCGGCCTTCTTGGGCCTCCTCGGACTCTTGGGAGTGCGGGCGCTGGGCGAGCGTTCATCTCGGCCGAGCCTGTTGCCGGTGTATCCGCCGGTGAACGGCGCCTGGCTGCCGATGACGCGCGACGGTTGCTGCACCGTGGGCATACCGCCGCCACCGAGCGGGTTCGCCTGGTTCGTCGCCGCGGGTCTGGGCCCGCGCGCGTTGACGGAAGGGGACATGAGAGCGGCGGGTGACATCATCGTCCCTTGTGGCGCGAAGTTGCTGAGGCGCTCGCGGAAGGCGTCGACCGCCGCGTCGGAGGGCAGCATGCTGTGGCGTCCGCTCTCCGGGCGACTCATGGTTCTCACCCTCATTGTCTCGGGGAAGGCGCTCATGATCCCCGCCGTCAGGGGCGGTTTGATGAGCGCTCTTGTGTCCGAGGTTGTGTGACCAGTCCGAGTCTAACGGTCGACTCGAGCGGTCCAGCGACGTCCCGTCAAAAATGAGGGTTCTCGACACTGGTCACCCGCGCCCCGGCTGTAACATGGAGAGGGTGCGGGTCATCGCCCCTGTCAAGACGTCAAAAACAGGAGCCACACTAGAGGAACGAGAGCGGTGAGAGTCTGCACATTCCACTCTCGGGTCTCCGGCGTGTGTCCTTCCACAGTCGGTTACGGAGGCCGCGGGACCAACTGTTGCCCCACCATTGCGCTCCCTCCCGGGCGTCCCCTCGATACCTCCCGAACATCCCTCCGCTCACATTCGATATCCAATCCACCACACACGCAGACTCGTGACGGATGCGCTTCAATCCGACGGGGTGGATCTCGGGGAATGGTCGTCACCGCGCGCAGGGGCAGGGGCTGGGTCCAGCACGAACAGCCCGATGGGTTCCCTCACCGACGACGGCCTGGGTGAAACCCCGCGGGCATCCGAGGACCGCGCTGGCCCGATACTGCCGTCAACCAGTGCCGCGGACGTGGACGACGAGGGTACTTTGACCGTCCCGTTGGCGGGGATAAACGACGACGGGTACTTCGGCGACGCGTCCGGTCAATGGTACAACCTGGAGCCAAACGCCGAGATAACCCTCCACGGCCGCGCGGACGTGGACCCGTGGGAGGAGGTGAAGGAGTTCGCGCGGCGGCACGGCGTGTCGCTCGCGTGGGGTATCGTCACGGCGGTCGTGGCCGTCTCGGCGCTGATATGGTGGAGCGAGAGCGTGGCGTCCGCGGGGGAGAGAGCCGCGGAGGAGGCATCCGGTGACGACGGGGGACCTACCGGGCGTAGGCTCCTGGCTGGGGCGCTGGGAGAGGCGGCATCGGGGGTGGTAACACCGGGGCTACGTGCGGCGCGCAAGCTCCTCGTAGCCAGGCGTTGAGCGACCCCGACCATAGGGTTGAGTAGTAAGTAGCGGGCGTTGAGAGCGAGTCGAAAATGACTTTTTCGTTTACACGATGATGCCTACGGGTCTCTACTACTACGCGGTTCCTCCCTCTGGCGCGGGCGGGGGAGCCGCCGCGGGTGACGCCACGGGGGATGGCGCCACACCTAGATCGCCCGTCACGCTACCCCCAGACGGCGTCGCCACCCTCGAACCCTGCTGCGACCCCCGCTGCGACCCCGTCGCCGCGCCCTCCCCCCCTTTGGCCAGCGGGCTCGACTTCCCCGGGCTCGGTCCCGTGTCCCTGCCCCCCAGGTTCTCCTTGAGCTGGATGGCGCGGTCCGCGAACTTCACGAACTCGCCGCTGTTCTTCCTGAACTTCGTCGGTGTCGTCCCGGGCGCGGGCGGGTAGTACGCCAGCTTCTCCTGCGAGTACGACATCGTCGGGGTGGAATCGTGCTCGGGGGCCACCTGCTTCCACGACGCGTTGAGGCGCTCCCTGGCCATCGTGCGCCTCAGATCGTCCATCTCGGACGTGTTCTGGAGCGACATGACCGACGGTGTGTTTGGGACGGTGAGAGCGAGCGACTGTCGTCCGTGCGACTGGCGTGTGGCCAAATCCAGAAATAAGCGCCAGTGTTTGGCGCCAGCCCGTGGAGGCGCTGCGAGCTGTTGCCGACTCTCTCGTCTGTCGAGGTTGCCCTCGAGGCGGGGTCAGCAGTCGCGTTCAACACGTTTTTCAACACAATCTCGAGGCTATTTCTGAATTTTTCTTCAGACTGATCCACCATAGAGACGACGTTCCGAATCCCGCTTGACAGCAAATATCTTCTCTTCTCTCATCTTGCCCCTTCCTGCCCTTCCATCCTCTCGAGATCCGCGGAAGTGTTGACCGTCCTTCCAACCCGCGTGACACACAGACGAGGGCGCGAAGCACGCCGAACGGACCTCTCCGATCGGTTCACCTCTCCCGTACACGACACGGTCGCGGTCCCCTTCGAGCCAGGTTCCATCCTCGCCGGCGCGCAAGAGTTGGCGAAAGGTCCGGGACAATTTTCCGACCGACTGGTCCCCTTGGTCCACGAAAGGTCGGATCGGAGGCGCGTGAGTCAGCGACGACCATGGCGCTTTTCGATTCCACGAGGACCCTGGGTGTCCCCGGGGGTTCCTTCCACGGCGACGCCTCCATGAGCGCGAGCATGTACGGTCGCGGGGGATCGACCTGCGGGGTTGACCGCAACGCGCTCGACGAGATCTCCTCGGACATCTCCTCCGCGAACATCGCGACGTGCACCGGGCGGATCGCGCAGTATCAGGTGCGTTCGCGGCTCAGATCCCGGATAGACCCCCCCGAGACCCCGTCGGCACCCTCCGCGTACGTGTCGGGCATCTCCAGGTCCATCACGGGCGCGTCGCGACTTCCCGCCTCGTGTCCATTTCTTGCGTTGACCGCCGAGCGCTGACCAAAACTTCCCCCCCTCCTCTCCCTCCCATCCGCAGCTGCAAACGGTGATCGGCAACGGCAAGTTCAGCACGGTCTGGAAAGGACTGTACATGCCCACGGGTAAGGTGACGGCGGTGAAGAAGGTTCAGATTTACGAGATCATGGACAACAAACAGCGCGCCGACTGCGTGAACGAGGTGCGGCTGCTGCAGTCGTTTAACCACCCGAACATCATCAAGTACACGGACTCGTTCATCGAGAACAACGAGCTGGTCATCACCCTCGAGTTCTGCGACTGCGGTGACCTCGGGGGCCTGATCAAGGACCGGCTCGCGGCTGGAGCGTTCCTGGCGGAGGGGCACATATGGAGCATCTTCACGCAGCTGTGCACGGCGGTTTCCCACATGCACAAAAACCGCGTGATGCACCGCGACATCAAGCCCGGGAACGTGTTTCTCAGCGCGTCCGGCGTGGTGAAGCTCGGGGACCTGGGTTTAAGTCGGTACCTCAGCAGCCAGACGGCGCAGGCGAAGTCCATGGTGGGCACGCCGTACTACATGTCCCCCGAGTGCATCCGCGGTCAGCCGTACGAGTGGAGCAGCGACATCTGGAGCCTCGGGTGCCTCCTGTACGAGCTCGCCGCGCTCAGGAACCCGTTCAACAAGCCGGGATTGAACTACTACACCTTAGGTAAGCTCATCACCGCGTGTGAGTACGACCCGCTGCCCGATCACTGCTCGCAGGAGCTGAAGCAGCTCGTCGCGGCGATGATCCAGAGGGACGCCACCAAGCGGCCGGGGTTGGCGGAGATCTGCGTGTACGCCGACCAGTGCCGGGCGAAGTTTCGCGACGTGTGCTGAGCCCTCGGGGCGAGTACGATATTACGTGTATGACCATATTAGAACCCTAGTCACCCATCGTGTTAACACAAATCAGAGTTGACGTCGTCGCGTCCCCGACTCGTACGCTGACCAAATAAGAGTTATGCTGAAGCAGGATTACCACGACAATCATCAGATCGAGAGGCCCCAGTCATGCGGGCTCCACGCGATAGACACAGGGACCGCACGGACAGGGTTTGCGTCGCGATATTCTTAGGCGTGATTGTGGGTGCGCTCGCGGCGACCTATCAACAGCGTTCGTGGGCGAGTGCCGGGCGCGATGCCGTGCCGACGATTTCAATCGGGGAGTCGGGCGGATGCGCCGGTGGGACGGGTGGGCTGACGGGTGCGCTGACGGACCCTGGGGGCGCGCTAGCTCTCACTCCCGAGCCGTCGATGCCCACGGATGTCATCGTCGATCCAAAACTACGCGAGCTGATACTCAAGACGCGGAGCAAGGACAGAGGGGAGGTGATGCTCGGCCTGGCGAATGGGGTGATGATCTGCGAGAACAAGAAGATTTGCTGGTGGGAGGGCGGGAACATCCTCGAGTCCTTCCTCGACGTCACGTGGCGCAGGCTCGGGGTACGGAACCTCATCCTCGCGGTGCTGGATGACGAGACCGAGGCGTACATGACTAAGCACTGGCCGGACGTACACACGTTCAGGTCCGACCTGAAGATCCCCGACGCGCAGGAAGGGACGCACCCGGCTAATAAGGTCTCGACGCTCAAGTACGACCTGCTGCGACAGTTCATGGCGACGGGCACGGGGGTGCTGATCACGGACCTGGACCTGGTGTACGTGTCCAACCCGTTCGATCACCTGCACAGGGATGCCGACATCGAGGGGCAGACGGACGGGTTCACCAGGCAGTGGGCGCACGGGCAGTTTGGGGGGATAAACGACAAGACGATGGGCTGGGGCGGAGGGGGCCTCTACGCCCAGGTGTTCACCATCAACGTCGGGTGCATGTACGTTCGTCCCACCGCGAGGAGCGCGATGCTCATGGGGCGCGTGGCGCACCGCATGGCCACGGAGCAGGGTTGGGACCAGCAGGTGTTCAACGAGGAGTGCATGTTCCCCGCGCACGGCGAGCAAACGACGGGGTTGGTCTCCATTCGTATCCTCGACTATCTCAAGTTTGCCAACTCGAAGACCTTCTTTCGGAGCGAGCGCGGTCGGTTCATCCCGGGCGATAAGACGGCGAAGAGCGACACGCCCGTCATGATTCACATGAATTATCACCCGGACAAGCACAAACGCATGCTCTGCCTCATCGCTCGATATCACGAGGGGAAACTCAACGCGTGTGATGAATTCCCGGGAGGTTCGGAGCCAGGCACTTAGCTCTATTGGATTACACTTGATTCATTCAGCGCCCTCGCGCAGAGTACAGCTCCCTATACGAGTCTAGTCCTCCCTCGACGTCGCTCACCTCGCTATCGCTCGCCATCTCCGATTCTGAATCGGACACGATGTCGCTGGCGCCGGATCTGCCCCGAGAAGAACCCCGCCTCGCCAACTTCACTTGTACCTCCTGCTGTACCTGCGCGAGCGCCCTCAGCTGCTCGGGCTGGAGAGTCTCCCTGGGCGTCTTACCCTCCGCGTTTCTCACCATCGGGTCCGCACCCTTGCTGACCAGGTACTCGCCGAGCTCGAAATACCCGTACGAGTAGCAGTAGTGCAGCGCCGAGTTGCCCATGTTATTGGACGCGCTCAGCGGAACCCCCGCCTTGACGCACATCTTCGATATCCTCTTGCGATTGTTCTGCGCGGCGACGATCAACGGCGTGTTACCGAATCGGTCTCTCACGTCGGGGTCAATCCCCGCGCCGCCGCCATCTCCCGACAGCATCGCCGACGCCTCGTTCACCCTGCCGTGCCTGATTTTCTGGAAGATGGGGTGCTCCCCGTGTTTTCGCGCCGACGACACGGACGCGTCGGTGAGTCCACCGTCCGACTCTGATCCCGACGTCACGTATCCACCCCGTCCCCGGGATACCATCGGGGTAGACGCCGTGGGTTCGCGAGGCGCCGCGGCTGGCGCGAACCTCGGCGTGGACGGTTCCTGCCGGGCGGGTGGGTCGTTGAAACCGCCGCCCCGGGCCGTGGTGACCCGCCGCGACAAGGCATCCTCCTCGCGGCCCCACGCCTGCTTGTCCATCTGAGCCTCCTGGAGCTCCTTCGCGAGGTCCCTCACGCGCGACTCGCTCCTGTCCCTCGCGCGGCGCAGCGCGTTGAGCTGGTCGACCATGGCGCGTTCCTTGTCCAGGGACTGCTTGGCGCTCTTCTTGAGCCGGGACACCTCGTGACGCATCGATCCATCCCCGGTTGCTCCCACCGCCGCGCCCTCGCCGCCGCCCATCGTGCGCGCGGAGATGTCACCGCGCGATGACACGCGCGGAGCGTCCTCCTCCACGTCGGATGCCACGGCGCTGAGGTCGAGTCGGCCGATGCCGGCGCGGGCGCTCGGCTCCCTCGCGGGCGGGTCGACCCTTCGGGGAATTTCCAACGGCGGGGGCGGTTCCTCCTCCCGCTCTTCCCTCACCTCTATCCTCGTCCGCTCCCTCGGCCGTTCCTCGGGACGACGTTCCAGCACGTCCGCCGGCGCCGGGGCGAGCCACGACGGACCCGTGGGCAAACCTGGCTCGGGCGGCGCGCCGACGGAGGGCGCGCCCCCGGACCTCGCGGCGGATCGTTTCTCCGCAACCTCCGCCCGCCTCTCCGCCGTCATCAGCCGCCGCTCCAACTCCCGTATCCTCCTCGTCGCGTCCGCGAGCTCAGCCTCCGCACGCCGCGCCCTCTCATCCGCGTCGATCGCTCGCGACTCCGCGTCGCCGCCGCGCCGCTCGCGCGGTTCCTCAAAGTCTCGGGGCGGCGGTGGATGCCTCGGCGCCGGCGGCGGGTCCTTCCGCGCCGCCGGTCTCTCGGGAAGCTCCCCCCCGGATGATTCCTCGCCCGCGCTCGCGGCCCTCGCGCGCGCCGCCCGTGCCATCGCGCGCTCCATCGGCGTGAGTCCATCGTCGAGGTCCGAATCGTCGTTGTCCGTCGCGCCCCTTCCTCCGCGGCGCGACGCTCCTCGTTCGTCTGAGCTGTAATCGGTGTCGAGGTCGGAGATGGGCACGTCGTCCAGCCTGTTCATGGCCTCCGCGTCGCTCATGCGGTCGAGCTCCGCCTCGAACGGGTCCTGACCTCGGTCGGAGCTCCTGGCGCGCCTGTCCGCGTCGCGTCGGGTCAATGCGCGGGCCTCCTCCTTCCTCCGCTTCTCCACCTTCGCGCGTTCTTCGAGCTTTCTGGCCTGCCACTGGTGCGTCGACTGCGGGTCGCTCGGCGGGTCGCTGAAGGTTCGGGAGGATCTCGCCGTCTCGTCGCCACCGCGCGCGGTGGTGCCGCCGCGCTCCTTCGCGCGCTCCGCCATTCGCTCCCTCCACGTCAACCGAGGCTCCTCCCCGCTGTTCACGGGCTCCGGAGATTCCGTCCCTTGCCTCTGCTGCGCCCGCTTGAACGCAGCCTGGACCATGCCTATCGCGCGTATCTTAGCCTTGGCCGCGGATTTCCTCTTCTCCTTCTCCTCCTTACTCTTGTGCGTGGGCGAATGCGAAGCCATCGTGTACCCCATGGCGGCCCGCGCTGCCGGGCGGCCCCCGTATGGGGTGGCATTCATTTCAATTTGAGAAGTCTGGGAAGAATCAGTTTGGTCCTGCACGAGGCCGTCATGGGACGGGTGACGGCATCGGCGGTTCTGCTGCTGACGCTATCGTCGGCGTCGTGGAGCGGTGCCTATGGCGCAGGCGCGGTGCGTCGCGCGCTTACTTTACCACACATCGTGGACCCTTTCCACGAGCACGGCCCGGTGAAGTACGTGATGAGCGATCTGGATGCGCCTCCTCGTTCGGGCGGAGCCACCGACGCCGCTTCGACTCCCGCGCCCGCCGATACGAGCGTCGACGCGCCGGGGAGCGGCTCGGGGAACAGCGACGACGCGGTGCACGCCGCGAAGGACCATCTCACGCACACGCCCGCGTCGATCGTCGAGGAGAAGAAAGACGACGCCGATCGCGACGAAACGCCGAGCCATCCCGAGGCGGGCGAGTCCACCGCGACCGAGGCCGAGGGCGATGGCGCCGTCGTCGGCAAGACGCACGTGCCGTGCGCGCCGTGCGACGAGTGCATTGTGGACTGGGTCGCCGCGTCCAAACGGGTGGTGGATCCCGACGATCAGTGCGCCGGGACCGCCGCGTGCAAAGCCGAGTGCGACGTGAAGCTCAGGCGCGTCAACGGCACGTACGGGCTCGATAAGCTGAGCAAGGACAGGCCCCAGTTACGGGACCTCGGGGCGTCGTCGGCGACGGTGATGTGGGTGGATACGCCGCGTGGGAACCCGTACGTAAAGTTCGTGTGCGTCCCGGGCCTGCCCAGGCACAAAACCGTGTGCAAGAAGGGCGTCGAGTTCCCGAGGGAGACGAGGCTGATCCAAAACACCGAGTCGCTGCAGAAACTCGCGGACTTCTGCGGTCTGGAAGGAATCAGCACACGGTCGTGGGTAGCGCACGTGAGGGGGCAGATGCCGGCGGGCATGCCCTTATCGCCCGAAGAAAATCACCCGACGCCGGTTGACGTCGACCAGCTCGGCATTTTCTCATCCCCGGCGGACGGCATCGCGCTGTCAGCGCTGTGCACCGGCGTGGAGGGACCGAACCTGCTGCTGGACGTGCCGTCGCACCAGGTTGTGGAGGCTGCGCTGTACGATTTCATATTCTGCGCGGGGGATAGGCACACGCAAAACGTCTTCGTCGACGAGGACTCCAACATTAAGCTCATAGACAACGACAACCTTCTGGGCGAGCAGGTTTTCGAAAAGAAAGGACCTCGGAAGTGCGGGGTGTCGTCGCTGTTCGTCCCGGCGACGATGGAGAGCTGGAGGCTGCGCAGGAGCAAGTTCTGCCGGGGATACCTCGGGACTTTGGATTACCGATGTCACGTGGGTCCCTCGGGGGAGTTGAACCTGAAGCCGAAGCTGAAGCAGTGCCTGACGCACTTCAAGGAGTCCAGCGAAGGTGACATTCGCGCCGAGTTTGGACTCGCCGAGCTCGACTTTGCCAAGACGCTCAAGGCTAGGGCGTCTGCTCTGCTGGAGGTTGGATTCCTCGCGGCGGTTGAAAGGACGGGCGAGTACGAAAAGAAGGTTATGTTCACCAAAGCGCCGGACAATAAGAAACCGTTCGTGGGGAAGAAATGGGACGAGATCCCGGAGAGCGGTGACAAGGATAAGTTCGCGGCGTGGAGAGATAGCATGTGGCGGCCGCTGGAACCCGCGGTGTGCAACAAGCTGAAGCCACGTTGGGACGACGCGCCGTGGGACTACCGCACCGATAAGAGCTTCGTCGGAGGCGAGGCCGGAGCGGATGGCGTGGGCATCGAATTTCAGAAGGACACGGACGCGGCGATGCGCCCAAAGACCGTCAAAGTCGAGGAGGAGAAAGTGGTCGACCCTCCCAAGCTCGAAAAGCCGAGTTCCCCACCGCCTGCGGCGCCTTGATAGTACTTGTAGACTATGAATTACACTGTCAAATTTGTGGCGGGACGAAAAAAGCGCGTGAGCGAGACTTGCGCTTTTTGATGATGGGTCTGAGGAGCGGCGGCCTCACTCCGGCAAGGCACTCGACGCCAGCCATCAGCACCAACTCTCGCACGTGGCCGACATCACTCGCGTTCACATAAATACAGCGCCGCAGTTTCCGTGCAGCGTCGGATACTCGGGCTCGCTCGCACGCGACTCGGTTATAGAGTCGGCGGCGGCGCCCCACGAGAACCAGCGATAAATCGTCGCATCCTCTCGAGGACCATGATGGCCGCATCGGCCACGTGGCCCGCACTCCGCGCGGATGCGCTCACCGGACGTCGCGCGCTCGTACCCGCGCGCCAGGCCCTCGCAGTCGCGGCGCGCCCCTTCGCCCAATCCCGCGCGAGCGTCCCGGTCCTCGCGCGGCTTGGTGACGTCTTCGGCACCCGACGCGGTTTCGCCGCCGGGGGATCCTCCCTGGCGGCGGCCCGACGCCCCGCGCTCGCCCCCTCGTTCGGTGCGCCCGCGCGTCACTTCGCGCGCGCATCCGCGTCCGACGAGGACGACGCGATCGCCGCCCCGGAGTCCTTCGCCGAGCTCGGCCTGGACGAGGCGCTCATCGCGGCGACTGACTCGATGGGCCTCACCCGCCCCACCGACATTCAGGCGGCCGCCATCCCCCGCATCCTCTCCGGCGGGCACTTCCTCGTCGCGTCCCACACGGGCAGCGGTAAGACCCTGACGTACCTCCTGCCGGTGATTCAGCAGATCAAGGATGCGGAGAAGGCGACGGGCGCGAGGGCCAAGCCCAAGCGGCCGCGGGTGCTGATAATCGGCCCCACGCGCGAGCTCGCCGAGCAGGTCCGCTCGGTCGCCAAGGCTGTGTCGCACCACTGCAAGTTCTCCAGCGAGCTCATCATCGGCGGCGAGAGGTTCGCGACGCAGAGGCAGGTCCTCGACAGGTCGTTGGACGTCGTCGTGGGCACCCCCGGTCGAGTCATCAAGCACTGCGAGGAGAATAACCTGTTCCTCTCCAACGTCACGCACGTGATCCTCGACGAGGCGGACACCCTCTTCGAGGCTGGCTTCGGCGACGAGGTTCGCAGGCTGCTTCGTCCGCTTCAGAAGAACCCGGAGGGGAAGCAGTGCATCATCGTGTCGGCGACGATGGCGGAGAAGGTTGCCAAGATGGTCAGCGAGGAGCTCCCCGATCTTCAGAGGATCGACACGCCGTCCCTTCACAAGTCCGCGCCCAACCTGAGGCACAGGTTCGTGGACTGCCCGGGAAGCGTGGACAAGATGGCTGTCGTGGAGCAGATCGTCAGCGGGGACTTCAGGTCCGGCAAGAAGACCATGGTGTTCTGCAACACCATGCCCAGCTGCCAGGCTGTCGAGTTTTCCCTGAACGAGTCGGACACGGCGGTGGTGATGTACAACGGCGACATGACCGCGGAGGAGCGCAAGGAGAGCATGCGCGAGTTCGTGGAGGGGTCACACGCGGACGGGACCGCGGTGGTGATGGTGTGCACCGACTTGGCCGCGCGCGGGTTGGACTTTGGCGGCGGCGAAGGGGGCAAGGTGGACCATGTGGTCAACTTTGACTTCCCCATGAACCCCATCGACTACATCCACAGGTCCGGGCGCACCGCGCGGGCGGGAGCTACCGGCAAGGTGACCAGCCTGGTGGCCAAGAAGGACAAGATCCTCGCCAATGAGATTGACACCGCGGTCAAGATGGGTCAGCCGCTGGACTCGGCGTCGAGCAGCAAGGCGGTTGTGGAGGCGCGCAGGCGCAGGGCGCAGCTCGAGAGGAAGGCCATGAGGGTCGGCGGTCGCGGCGGCGGTCGTGGCGGCGGGCGCGGTGGCCGCGGCGCCGGCCGCGGTGGTGGTCGAGGCGGTGGTCGGGGCGGGGTCGCGGCGGATAGCAAGCCTCGCCGGGAGACCAACAGGGGTAGAAGAGGTGCCGCGAGGTTTGAGAGCGGCGAGGAGACCCCAAAGGCTGGCGGCGGCAAATGGGCGGCAGGCG
>ENA-UOXV01004310-UOXV01004310.1-marine-metagenome-genome-assembly--contig:-NODE-4310-length-16428-cov-6.723630_pt1 | contig 16428 bp, 9 predicted proteins | sample MGYA00238165_ERZ766961 | MGnify/ENA primary metagenome ERZ766961 (study PRJEB28924, sample SAMN03173240) | marine metagenome | biome: Marine; feature: Water; material: Subsurface seawater | place: North... | reverse complement strand
ATTTGCTATGCGAGCGCGTTCGTAAAGCTTAATGTACTCATCACTGTCTCGCGTATAAATAACCTTTACATCCTTAAACTTATTCTTAATCGCCGTTCCGGTCATTAGGGCAATATTGAGTGCAATATCCTTTTCAAGCACATTTCCCACCCCAATTTTACCAGGGTCTTTTCCTCCATGACCTGCATCAATAACTACAGTTCTTAAACCATACTCCAATGGGATTATTGGTTTAAAGGATGAATTCACCAGGCAAACCAGAAGAAGATATACACTTAGACTTAAAGCTTTAATGATTCTCACTTGTATTGATTGTAGTTTATGTAGCTTTGGAGCGATTTTTGCCTGCCTTGATCAAAAGTAAGACTTATCCTTTGCACGTATTTTCTAGGCTTTCGGAAATATTCCACGCTAATCTGTTAATTGTTTTCTTGTGCAATATGCCTGCCATGTTGAATGCTCAAGAAACTGACTCAACAAAGCTGGTTTCCGACAGTATCAATATTGCCGATAGCGCAGCGACAGCACTAATCGAAGGAGTTTCGAGCCCTAAATCAACAGGTCTTGATAGCGATGTTAAATACAAAGCTGTGGACTCAATGCGCTTCAATGTCCAAAAAAAATTAGTGCATTTATATGGCTCCGCCGCGGTATATTATGAAGATATCATCTTAAAAGCCGACAGTATTGTGATGGACTTCGGCAAAAATGAGGTCTTCGCCTCCTATACACTCGACAGTTTTAATCAAAGAATTGGAACACCAGTTTTTGAAGATGGAGGAGAAAACTTTGAAGCTCAGAAAATGCGATATAATTTCAAAACCAATAGAGGCTTAATCCAAGAAGCCACCACCAAACAGTCTGAAGGTTTTATCACTGGAAATAAGATTAAAAAAGACACTGGTAAGGTTATTTTCATTGAGAATGGAGAATTCTGTCCTTGTGAAGACAAAGATGCTGGGACCTACATCAAAGCCAAGAAGCTTAAGATCATTCAAGACGACAAAATCATTACAGGTCCTGCGTACCTTGCTGTGGAAGACATTCCCACTCCTTTGGTTTTACCCTTTGGCTTTTTCCCCAACAACCAAGAACAAACTTCTGGAATTCTGCTACCTGAATATGGTTTCTCTCCAGGCTTAGGATTTTACTTAGTCAATGGCGGATATTTTTGGAAAGCATCGCCCTATCTGAACATGACTTTCCAAGGTGATATTTACACCCGAGGTTCTTGGGGTTTAAAATCGAGGGCCGATTACAAAAGACTATACAAATACAACGGTAACCTTGAAGCCAGCTACTCCAACTTTCTGCAAGGAGACCCAGAGTTTAATAATGATTTTCGCGACCAGAACTTCTTTGTTCGCTGGGATCACAGACAAGATCCTAAAGCTAGGCCAAACACTAGTTTCAATGCCAGCGTAAATGCGGGAACGCAAAATAACTTCCAGAACAACTTTAACTCTCGAAGTGGTGATTATCTAACCAACACTTTCAAATCGAACATCAATTACAATATTAGTGTCCCAAATTCTCCTGTAAACATTGCATTAAACGCAAGTCATGATCAGAACAGCCTAGATAGCAGTGTCACTATTCGACTGCCGGAAGTTGGAGTTACAATGAGTAGAATATTTCCTTTTAAACGCAAAGTTCGCGTGGGAAAAGAGCGCTGGTATGAGAAAATCGGTTTGAACTATACTGGTAATGCCAAAAACGAAGTAACCACAAAAGAGAACCTTCTCTTCAGAGAAGAAACTTTAAGTGAAATGCAAAACGGAATGTCACATTCGATTCCTTTAAGCACAAACTTTAAGCTCTTCAAATATTTCACCCTTAATCCAAGCATCACTTATCGCGAAGTTTGGCAACTGAAAGGAATTCAAAAGCAATGGGATGCTGACCGTCAAGAGGTGCTTACTGACACCATACCCGGCTTTGAACGTTTTGGTGAAGCTCGAGCGGCAGCTGGGCTTTCGACTATTCTTTATGGAATGTACAGCTTCAGATCAGAAAAAATCAAGGCAATCCGCCACGTAATAACGCCAACCGCGAGCTTTAATTTCCGACCGGATTTTTCCAGCGATCAATTTGGCTTTTACAAAAACATAGGGATTCCTGACGCAGCACTCGACACTTTAAACATCGACGACCGCTATACTCCATTCGAATACGGTTTGTTTGGCAGACCCAGCAACCGTGAGTCAGGAGTCATCAATTTGCGCTTGCAGAACAACTTAGAAATGAAAACTCGTTCTAAAAAAGACACTACTGGAAAAGACAAGAAAGTAAAGCTCTTTGATCAGTTGACCTTTGCAACGAACTACGACTTGTTCAAGGATTCTCTGAAATGGACTCCCCTATCGATCAGTGGTAACGCTACGCTGTTTAACATATTCAACCTGCGTTATAATGCAAGCCTCGATCCTTATGCTTTGAACACAGAAGGTCAGGCAATCGATAAATTCACTTGGAATGAAGGTGGAGGACTAGGTAGACTCACCCAATCTACCATAGCCATTGGCTTTAAACTTTCCAATGCGAAGCAAATCAAACGTCTCACGGAAAAACAAAAGGCAAAAACCGCCAAATACGGTGTTATTCCCTGGGATCTTAATGTGAGCTATAACTACAATTACAGCAAACCGAGTATTGCCAATGCCAATCGTACTCAGAGTATTCAACTGCGAGGTCAAGTTCAAATGACAGAAAAAATGCGTGTAAATGCAAGTACCAACTACGATATCCAAGAGCTTAAGTTGAGCTACACCACCATCGATATTTATCGTGATTTGGGATGCTGGGAGTTAGGTTTTAACATTATACCACTTGGAAATAGAAAGAGCTACTCATTCAGTGTGAACATCAAACCTCAAATCCTTAAGGATTTAAAACTGGAGAGAAACCGAGAATGGTATGATTTACAATAGGTCTATGCGTCTAGCTTAATAGATCCTGAACTCCACTCGCCTGTTCAAAGACCTGCCTTCTTCTGTTTTTTCTTCAGTGTAAGGCTTGCTCGACCCATCACCCTTTGCGCTTAAACGTGTGGCCGACACCCCAAGCTTAGTAAGTGAATTCAAAACAGACTGTGCTCTTTTTTCGGACAAAATGAGGTTGTAATCAGCAGAGCCTCTATCATCAGTGTGACCAACAATTTCAAGTTTTTTATCTGCATTACTTTCTAGGAAGTTCTTCAGCTTCTCTATATCATCAACAGATGAATTAGGGATATCGTAAGAATCGAATTCAAATTGAATTGATAGGTAGACCAAACTTGTATCCCCTTCTTGAACCACCTCATTTCCCTCAAATATGCTACTCATGTTTTCTTTTTCCTGCTTACTTGGTCTTTTCTTGTCTGTAAAACTTCCCGCTTCCAAAAAGACAGCAGAATCATAGAGTGCATCACCGATATCACTTATTGCAATTCGCAATTCATAGCGCCTTCCTGCAACAACGGCAGCATGCGCCTCCAAGCTTTTTGTAAAACCATCAAATTCAATCAAATAGGAGATTTCTGCTTCTCTCTTATTCTGTTGCCAATAATCAACCCTCCTGCTATACCAATACTTGTTCTCTATGTAATATTTGGAGTTGTTTTTAAAATTGATGTTATCAATACTCACCACACTATTCGTGTTCGGAACCAAGGCTAGGTTTCTCTTTTGTTTAGTTTCCAAATCAATAAGGAAGAATGCAAACACATCGTTTACTCCTCTAAAAACATATTCGGGATACTCCTCTGAGGCGAATACAAAGTTGAAGCGAATACTGTCGGAATGAGGTTCAAATTGAAAGGACAAAACCGAGGCATCCATCGATATATTGTTAGCCATTCTGGCAAGTTCCCAGTCCGACTTGCCATGCGTATTGGTACTTGTATTGCTTTTTCGATTGGGCCCAACGGCATCAAAAACATTTCCTGTGCTCAGAATGATACCCGCTTTCGGAAAGTCTCTTGCCAGTTTATTTGAAAAACGACCAAGGCACTCGGGAGGACCAGTATACTGTACCTTTTCTATTCCCAAGTCAGTTTCTCCGTCTAAGAGTGTTTCTTCAATGAGCCTAACAGGATTGAGGAATGTATCAACCCTCAATGTTTCTTGAGCGTGAAGCTCAAAAAGACTCAAGTATAAGCACAGACAAATAATGACCCTCAATGAACTAGGACTTTAGTTTAACCTCATCAACGTTTAAGGCCTTAATGTCTTCTATGAGTTGTGCGGTTGGTCTCACGCTTATCTCTTTGGTCTTTAGTTCTGAATACATCTTTTCGTCGGCTCTCACAATAAATTTGACCTTACAGGAACCTTTTTCTCGCTCCAATACTTCCTTCATATCACAAATCAAGCCTTCATTGATATTATGGAGGTTCAATCCAATTTCCAAGGCTTTTGTTCGCTTATCCATTAGCTCATTCAGCAGTTCAATATTGGTAAATACAAAACGAGTGTCTTGTCTCCATTCGTTAAATTCTACTTTACCTGTACAATACAAAAAGTAGTTTGCTGTGAGGTAGTTTTTAAACTTCAAATACTCTTCACCAAACATTCTGAATTCATAGGAATCATCATAATCCTCAAGAATGAGAACACCATAAGGTTTCCCGTTTTTAGAGGTACGGTGCTGCGCATCGCTAACTACTCCAGCAAAACGAAACTCCCTTCCGACGTGCTCTGCTAGATTTTTGAGTCGGCCTAAGTTGAAATTAGGAGTACAAAAACTTTTAATCTCCAGGCGATAATCATCCAATGGATTCCCGGAAATAAAAATCCCCACCACCTCTTTCTCTTTCGACAATTCTTCGAGGTTTCCCCAAGCTTCTGTTTCAGGAATTTGAGGTTCAAGAATTTCTTCTTCAATGCTTTCACCAAATAGTGAAGCTTGAGAACTGTTTTGTTGGGTTTGGTATGATGAGCCAAATCGCAGCGCCTTTTCAATCTGAGTCATATTATTCTCTTCCTGAAAATACTGAGCTCGATGTTTTCCAAATGAATCCAAAGCACCTCCAAGAGCCATATTCTCCAAAGCCCTCTTATTCACTGATCTTAGGTCAACACGTTTGGTTAAGTCGAAAACAGATTTATAATCTCCTGCTTCCTTCCTTTCGTTCACCACCGCTTCTACTGCGCCTTCTCCAACTCCTTTTATTGCTCCGAGTCCAAATCGAATTTGCCCCTCTTTGTTTACTGTGAAATTGTAGGAGGATTCATTTAAGTCAGGGCCTAAAACTTTAACCCCAAATCTCCTGCATTCTTCCATAAAGAAGGTCACCTTCTTTAGGTCGTTCATGTTGTTGGTTAATACCGCCGACATATATTCTGCAGGGTAGTTCGCCTTGAGGTAAGCTGTTTGGAAAGCCACCACCGAATAGGCTGCAGAGTGAGATCTGTTAAATCCGTATTCGGCGAACTTTGCCATTACATCAAAAATCTCATCAGCTTGTTCAGCAGGAATTTGGTGCACTTCTTCACAACCCTTTCGGAATACCTCCTTTTGTTGCTCCATCACTTCCTTCTTCTTTTTACCCATGGCCCTTCGGAGTAAATCCGCTTGACCGAGTGAGTAACCTCCAAGAATTTGTGCTGTTTGCATAATCTGCTCCTGGTAGACCATGATACCATAGGTATCTTTTAAAATCTCCTCGAGTTTAGGATGTGGGTATTCCACTTCTTCCCTTCCGTGTTTTCGAGCAATAAAGGTGTCGATGAACTGCATTGGACCAGGGCGGAACAAGGCGTTCATTGCAATTAAGTCTTCAATATTGGTCGGCTTCAGATTTTTAAGGTGCTTCTGCATCCCTGCCGACTCAAACTGAAATGTTCCGTTCGTCTCCCCTTTTTGATAAAGTTCATAGGTCTTTTTGTCATCCAAAGGAATCTCGTCGGAATCAATAATGACCCCATGACGTTCTTTAACCAATTGGATGGCATGTTTGATGATCGTTAAAGTTTTCAGACCAAGGAAGTCCATCTTCAACATCCCGGCATCTTCAACTACCTTGTTATCGAATTGGGTAACCAAAAGATCAGCGTCTTTCGCAACGGCAACTGGAATAAGACTATCGAGTGGTTCAGGCGTGATGATTACCCCACAAGCATGAATTCCAGTATTCCGCAAGGAACCCTCGAGAATTTCGGCTTGGTCGATGATTTTAGAAGCATCTCCACCTTTTTCCTGAATCTGCTTTAACTCTTTTACTTGAACGAGCTGATCGCTATTCAACTTAGATGAAAGCTCTTTTAAATCGGCGTGAAGTATCTTTTTAAGTGATTGAAAATCAGGAACAAGCTTCGCTATTTTATCCGTATCACGCAATGGGAAATCCATAACTCTGGCCACATCGCGGATAGCTGACTTTGCTGCCATCGAACCATAAGTAATGATTTGAGCCACTTGGTCTTTTCCGTGCTTGTCGACTACGTAATTGATAATATCTTGACGACCTTCATCATCAAAGTCAATATCAATATCTGGCATACTTACCCTTTCCGGATTCAGGAATCGCTCAAAGAGCAACTTGTACTTGATAGGATCAATGTTGGTAATCCCAACACAATAGGCAACCGCAGAGCCCGCTGCTGAGCCACGACCAGGTCCAACTGAGACTCCGATTTCTCTTGCTTTTGAAGTGAAATCTTGTACAATAAGGAAGTAGCCAGGAAAGCCCATATCCTTAATAATCCGGAGCTCTAAGTCGAGTCGATCCTTAACCTCATCATTCAATTCAGGGTAGCGTTCTTTTGCTCCTTCGTAGGTTAAATGCTTTAGATAATCATCTTGGGTATCAAAACCCTCTGGAAGATCATATGCCGGTAAGAGGATGTCGCGCTTCAGCTCATAAGCCTCAATCTTGTCGACAATTTCTTGGATATTCTCAATTGCCTCAGGTAGGTCGGCAAACTCCTTTCGCATATTGGCTTGAGACTTGAAGAAGTACTCATTATTGGGCATACCAAAACGAAAACCTCTTCCCCTTCCTATTGGAGTACTTTGCTGTTCGCCATCCTTAACACAAAGCAAAATATCGTGAGCATTTGCATCTTCTTGATTTAGGTAATATGCATTGTTCGCAGCGATATATTTTACTCCATACTTTTCGCAAAAGGAAATCAAGACCTTATTGAGGTGCTCTTCCTCTTCAAGCCCATGGCGGACAAGCTCAACGTAGAAATCATCCCCAAATAACTCATGCCAATACTTAAAAGCTTCCTCTGCTTGTGTTTCTCCTACGTTCAGGATTAAGTCTCCGATCTCGCCCCGAGTTCCGGAACTAATAGCAATAAGGTTGTCGGTATATTGCTCAAGCGCTTCCTTATCGATTCGTGGATAGCCGGCATAATAACCTTCTGTATATCCTATAGAGCAGAGCTTGATCAAGTTTTGGTAACCCGCTTTGTTTTTCGCAAGTAATACTTGATTGAAACGGCGGTCAGGATTGTCCTTGGTGAATTTATGAATGCTCCGATCTTTTGTGAAGTAGAATTCACAACCGATAATCGGCTTGATATCATTGAATAGGCACTCCCGCACAAAGAGAAAGGAGCCGAACATATTACCATGATCTGTAATGGCTACAGCAGGCATGCCGTCATCCTTGGCTTTTTGCACCAAGGCGGGAATATCAGTCGTACTTTGTAAAACCGAATAACGCGTATGATTATGAAGGTGAACAAAGGGAGCATCTGTACTTACCTCTTTATCATCTATATCAGTCACTGCAAGCTCAGGAGCAGTGGCGCCACTTTGAGTCTCAATATCAAGTTCGATTGGCTCAATAGGGGTCTTATGGTTTTCTTTGAATGCCTGCAGGCTTCCAGGTTCCAAGCCCATACTCGACTCTGGAACAATACCTAATCTTATGAGCTCCAAGAAACATCTAGTGGTAGCCACAACATCAGCCGCTGCGTTATGCGCCTCGTCAAAGGCTTGTCCAAAAAGTTTGTTGTGTAGCTCGGTAAGTGTTGGCCATTTAAATCCTCCACCTCTACCACCAGGAATCGCACAATATTCTGTCGACTCATCTTTGGTGTCGACACTGGCAATATCCAAGAGATTGGTTTCTGCAGACTTTCGGTAGTACTCTGCCCCAGCAATGTTGATATCAAATTCAATGTTATGCCCTGCTACGATGCTTGTTTTATCCAAAGCAGTTTGAAAAATCTCCAAAACTTCCAGGAGTGGAATTCCTTCAGACTCTGCTTTTTCGGTACTTATTCCATGAATTTTCGTTGAGTTATATGGAATGGTATAGCCCTCAGGCTTGATAATGTAGTTTTTAGCCTCAACAAGCTTTCCTTCTAGATCATGCAGTTGCCATGCAATCTGAACCATCCTAGGCCAGTTTTCAGAATCACTTACAGGGGCATTGTAGTTCTTCGGTAAACCAGTGGTTTCGGTATCAAATATTAAAAACATAGCTAGTTATAGTCTTAGTAAAGGAGACAAAAAAGTTCGACTCAACGAAAGCGAAATTTAGCAAAGTTCGACCTCAAAGCATCATTTCTGGGGACTATGTTTTTCACATTTGCGACAAACTTATTTCTAGGGAGAAAGAAGCCCCTTCAATTTGCAAATCTTCCTTACTTTGCGGAAACAACTAGCAATCAATGGCCGACGATAAAAAAGTAATTTTTTCAATGAGTGGAGTAGGTAAAACTATCCCACCTAACAAGCAGATTCTTAAGGACATTTACCTCTCTTTCTTCTACGGAGCTAAAATTGGAATCATTGGACTTAACGGATCTGGAAAATCCACTTTGATGAAGATCATCGCTGGAGTTGATAAATCATTTCAAGGGGATGTTGCATTCTCTCCAGGTTACACAGTTGGCTACCTTGAGCAAGAGCCCGAATTAGACGATAACAAAACAGTTCTTGAGATTGTGAAAGAAGGTGTACAAGAAACTGTTGACCTCTTAGCGGAGTACGAAAAAATCAATAACGATTTTGGGCTTCCAGAAGTTTATGAGAATCCAGAAAAAATGGAGAAGCTCATGGCCAGACAAGCAGACTTGCAAGAAAAAATTGATGCTACCAACGCCTGGGAAATCGAAACAACCTTGGCCATCGCCATGGATGCATTGCGAACTCCAGAAGGAGACAAATCTGTCAAAAACCTCTCTGGAGGGGAACGCAGAAGAGTTGCTTTATGTAGGCTCCTATTAAAACAACCCGACATTCTCTTATTGGATGAGCCAACCAACCACTTGGATGCAGAGTCGGTACTTTGGCTTGAACATCATTTACAGCAGTACAAGGGAACTGTAATAGCAATTACCCACGACAGGTATTTCCTTGATAATGTGGCTGGCTGGATTTTGGAACTCGATCGTGGAGAAGGAATTCCTTGGAAAGGGAACTACTCTAGTTGGTTAGATCAAAAATCAAAACGCCTAGCACAGGAAGAGAAAGAGGCGAGCAAACGTCAAAAAACATTGGAACGAGAGCTCGAATGGGTTCGTATGTCACCCAAAGCACGCCAGGCCAAATCCAAAGCTCGTTTAAGCAACTATGAAAAGATGTTGGGCGAAGAGGGGAAAGAAAAACTTGCCGAGTTAGAAATCTTCATTCCACCAGGACCACGTCTGGGTGATAATGTAATTAACGCTGAAGATGTTTCAAAAGGCTATGATGATCGTTTGCTATACGAAGGTCTTAACTTCAAGCTTCCACCTGCTGGAATCGTAGGAATCATTGGACCAAACGGAGCTGGTAAAACAACTCTTTTCAGAATGATCATGGGTCAAGAAACCCCAGATCAAGGACAGTTCAGTGTGGGTGAAACCGTGAAAATCGCCTATGTTGATCAGATGCATGATGAAATTGATCCTCAAAAATCAGTTTGGGAAGTCATTTCAGGTGGCAATGAGAATATTGAAATTGGAAATAAGCTGATCAATTCGAGAGCCTATGTGTCCAAATTTAATTTTGGAGGTGCTGATCAACAGAAAAAAGTAGGTGTTTTATCTGGTGGAGAGCGCAATCGACTCCACTTAGCTATGACCTTAAAACAAGAAGCGAATGTTATCCTTCTTGATGAGCCAACAAACGACTTGGATGTAAACACATTAAGAGCCTTAGAGGAAGCCCTAGAGGCCTATGCAGGATGTGTGGTAGTGATATCTCACGACCGTTGGTTCTTAGATCGAATTTGTACGCATATCTTAGCCTTTGAAGGAGATTCTCAGGTTAAATATTTTGAAGGAGGTTTTTCTGATTATGAAGAAAACAGAAAGAAACGTCTTGGTGACGCTCTTCCTACTCGAATCAAGTACAAAAAATTGATGCGTAATTAATGGCACGCCTAGGCATACCCAAAGGAACCAGAGATTTTTTACCAGAAGAATCGAGTCGTAGACAATACATCTTCGATAAGCTGAAAAAAATCTTCGAAAAGCATAGCTTTCAAGCGATCGAAACTCCTTCTATGGAGCTGACTGAAACCTTGATGGATAAATATGGCGAAGAAGGAGATCGACTCATATTTCGCATGCTAAACAGTGGCGACTACCTAAAGAAGTCCAACAAGGAGGCGCTTCAAGCTGAAGACAGTTTAAAGCTTGCTAATTCAATTTCAGAAAAAGCGCTTCGCTACGACCTTACTGTGCCTTTCGCTCGCTTCGTGGTACAGCATCAAAATGAGCTAAGCTTTCCTTTTAGGAGATACCAAATTCAGCCCGTATGGCGAGCCGACCGACCACAAAAAGGAAGGTACCGAGAGTTTTATCAATGTGATGTCGACATGATTGGCTCGAATTCATTACTCAACGAGTTGGAGCTCTGTCTGCTCGTGCAGGAGGCTTTCACTGAATTGGGATTAGCAGATGTTGAAATTCAGCTCAACAATAGAAAAGTACTTGCCGGTATCGCTGAGGTATTAGATGCCTCTGAGCATTTGATTAATATCACTGTGGCAATGGACAAGATCGATAAGATCGGAGAAGAGAAAGTATTAGATGAGTTAAGGGCGAAAGAACTTCCTGAATTAGTACTTAAAGGCATCCAACCCTTGCTGTCCTTAGGCGGTAAAAATGAAGAGAAAATAGAAAGTTTAAGAAGCTTTTTTGATGGAAATGAAATTGGGCTAAAAGGCTTAGAGGAAGTCGAATTCTTGCTAGCTAATGCAGCGAAGCACTCAGTAGAACTTAGCTTCAACATTACCTTAGCCAGAGGATTGAACTATTACACAGGGGCGATTTTTGAAGTTACGCATCCTGATTTTCCTAGCAGTATTTGTGGTGGTGGACGTTATGACGACCTCACAGGAATTTTCGGTTTAAAAGACATCTCTGGAGTTGGGATATCCTTCGGGGCTGATAGGATTTACGATTTGATGCTTGAAAAAGATCTTTTCCCGAGTTCAAGTTTATCCCAAGTAGACATTCTCTTTCTCAATTTCGGAGAGGCGGAAGCCTTGGAAGCTTTTAGATGGGTAAATGAATTACAAAAAAATGGCACTAAAGCCTTGTTATACCCCGACAATAGTAAATTGAAGAAACAGTTCAAATATGCCGATGATATCGGGGCCAAACAGGTTGCCTTCTTAGGGGAAGAAGAACTCAAACAGGGTATAATTAAGCTAAAAAACCAATCTTCAGGTGAACAATCAGAACATAGCCTAGAGGACTTAATTGCATTAAAAGCTTGAAAAAGGATCTTAAAATAGAACTTAGGGATTACAAAACATCAGAGCTCATTGATGTGATGCATGCCAAAGTTCAACTCAGTATTTCTGCTGAATGCCAAGAACTGGTTCAGAAATGCAGGAACTATCTCGACGAACGCCTGGCTACTCGAAACGAAGCCATTTATGGAATCAATACTGGATTTGGTTCTTTGTGCGATACTCAAGTGAGTAAAGATGAACTTCAGCAGCTTCAGGAAAATCTTGTAAAAAGCCATGCTGCAGGTAGCGGTGCTGAAGTGAGTCCTGAGATTGTTCGCCTCATGATTTTCCTAAAAATTCTCGGACTTTCAAAAGGTTATTCAGCAATTGACTTGAGTACTTTAGATCGTTTAGTCGATTTTTATAATCAAGATGTCCTGCCGGTGATTTATGAGCAGGGTTCTCTCGGTGCTAGCGGTGATCTCGCTCCATTGGCTCACATGAGTCTTCCACTGATCGGAACGGGCGAAGTGAATATCAAAGGGCAAAAACTACCAGGGGAAGCGCTAGAACAACAATTTGGCTGGACCCCTCTGAAGCTAAAAAGCAAAGAAGGAATTGCATTGCTTAATGGGACACAATTTATGAGTGCTCATGCTTCATTCCTATTAACTCAATTCAACTCGCTTATTCAAAAAGCAAACCTAGTTGCTTCGATGTCGATTGATGCCTATGAGGCAAGGTTATCTCCTTTTCATCCGAGTTTGCATCGCATCAGGAAACAAGCCGGACAAACTAAAGTATCAAGTGAGATCTTAAATATTCTGAGTGATTCAGAAATGCAGAAGAAGTCAGTTGACTTTGTTCAAGACCCCTACTCTTTTCGATGTATCCCTCAGGTGCATGGAGCGGTGCAGGACGTGTATGACCAGGTCAATAACTTGGTCGAAAATGAAATTAATAGCATAACCGACAATCCTACCATTTTCCCAGATGAGGACCTCATAATTTCGGGTGGCAATTTTCATGGAGAAGCCATTGCTCTTGCTATGGATCAATTGAAAAATGCCATGCACGAATTAGCGAGTATTTCTGAGCGACGGGTTTACAAGCTAATTTCTGGAACGCGAGGGTTGCCAGCATTTTTGGTGGCTAATCCTGGATTAAATTCTGGGTTCATGATTCCACAGTATACCGCAGCGAGCATGGTGAGTCGATCTAAGGCTTTGTGTTTTCCGAATTCGGTAGATACTATCGATTCTTCTAATGGTCAAGAAGATCATGTAAGTATGGGAGCAAATGCCGCGCTTTCATGCAAGCAAGTTTTTGAGCTCTTAGAGCAAGTATTGGGCATTGAACTTTTAACAGCAGCTCAAGCTTTAGATTTCAGGAGGCCACTAAAGAGTTCGACCCAAGTAGAGGAATTATACACCTCACTCAGAAAAGACGCTCCATTTGTTGAGAATGACCGTTCGATGCACGAGCTTATTGTCGCCGCTCAAGCGATAATTAGGGCATAAAAAAAGCCCTGATTCCTCAGGGCTTAATTAAGTCTTATTTGAAAAGAGCTTAGTCTACAAAAACCTTCTTAGTTTCAACAGAAGAACCTTCTTCCATCATCAATAAGTAAAGTCCAGGGCTATCTACATCTAGCTCAATTGTACCTAAGTTGTTTCCAACTTGTCTTTTCCAAACTACCTGACCCGCAAGGTTCATCAAGCTGAATGTTTTAGTAGAATCTGGTCGCATTACAAAGTTGTAAGAAAGCACTCCATTTCCATAGTTAAAGCCTTCTGCAACTGCAGAAATATCAGCTAAACTAGCTGGAGGAGGAGGATCTTGAACTGTGAAAGTAGCACAAGCTGTATCGTTTGCTGGTGTTGGATCAGCTCCATATTGCGAAGTATTATTGATCCAAGCGCAAATTTCCCAACCACCATTAGGTGTTCCGGCAAGCGCATAGTTGTTCAATAATGTTACAGTTCTTGACTGACCAGCTGGCCATACAGAACCTAGAGGTTGTCCATTTAAAGTAATCGGATTTCCAGTTCCAAATCTAATTTGACCTGAATAGGTTTCACCCGCGTTTAGATCACCAGGACCGTTGTTTACCATGGTAAATCGAACAGTGATGGTATCGGTATTATTTAGAGGCATCGAAGCATCTGGCTCAAGTACCTGAGTTAGCTCCATATCCTGCGCTGAAAGCATTCCTGCTGAAACAACACATAAAGCAATAAGTAGAATTTTCTTCATTGGTTAGATGTATTAATGATTAGTAAATAAAAAGGAGCCTCTCGGCTCCATTTCTTCTTGAATAACTTCTAGTTCTTAACGAACTTCACTGTTTTTGAGAAGCTATCGGAGTTCACATTGATAAGGTAAATCCCATGTGGTTGCTCACCAAAAGGAATAGACTCATAAACGTCTCCGTTATTTCTTATGTCGATGTTTTGCTCTAGAACAATTTGTCCTGTAAGGTCAATAACTTGAACACTGAGCTTCTTATTAACGTGTGCATCGCTCATCAACAATTGGATAGAGTTTTTTGCATAAAAAGCTGAAACATCTCCAACTGCTTGAACACCTCTTAAACCTGTGGTATTAACTGGCTCAAAGAATGTGAAGGTACTTCTGCAAAGTTCAGAAATGTTATTGTCAGTAGTCTGAGGATTATATGGGTTGTATAAACTCCACACACACACTTCTACATTTTGCTTCTCAGTGGCACCTATCGCATAATTTTCATCAACAATAAATGGAACCTGACCGCCACTGTTTAACGTTCTACCGGCCAGTCTTCCAGTTTCTCCGATTTTCGTTCCATCTACCGAATAACCAAAGGATATAGAATCAGAAGTCACCAATGCTTGATTTCCAGCAAGGTTATTCTGATATACTGCGATTAAAAAGGCATTAGTATTGATTTGAAGTGAATCACTTTGAATATTTCCGGCTGTGCTTCCAGAATTTGAGAAGAATACCTGAGTAATGTCGAGGTCTTGTGCCATACTTACTCCCCCTATGAAGAGAGCGATTAAGTTTAGAAGTAGCAGTTTTTTCATATCGTTAGGTGTTTTTATTTGAAACAAATTTAATAAACAGAAGCAATTATTGTTTCAGGAATTGATAAGACTTGTTAATGGTCGGGCTGTGAACAGTGATAAAATAGCTTCCTGAAGGAAACTCATTGATATCCAAATCCAAGCTCGTAACTCCACTAACATCCTTTGTGAGCAGCACTCTCCCTGTCACATCCGTCAAACTTATGCGATCGAATTCAGCGTTCATTTCTATTTTCAGATCGTTCTTAGCTGGATTGGGATAAAAGCTCAACTCAGGACTCTTAAATACACCCAAACCTGTTGTATTAGGAGGCTCTACGATCTTAATACTGCTGCAAACACTGTCATTGGTGTTATCAACGTCAAAAGCTGTTTTCACCGTCAAACATATTGGAAAAGTACCTATGGTATCAGGCACTGGCATGCTGCCAACCATCAGAATAGTGTCTTTTTCTCCCGCTGCTATTGCCCTAGGCAAATTGCTAGGAAAAACAACATCGGTATTAATATCCCAATCGATCTGGAGATTATAACTTAAACCTGCATTTAAGGTATGATTACCAGTATTCTCAATGACATACTCAAGGTCTATATTATCTTGGGTACTTAAGCTATCCACGCTATTTGGACTAAAAACTTCTACCATTCTTAAATCAGTAGTATCATTTGGATTTCTTCTAGGCCCTATCACAGGAAAAATTGCAAAGGAAAATGACTTCACATTGCTCCAGGTATTTATGCCTCTGAAAATTCCGTCTGACCATTGATCCATGACATAGGTAGTATCAGCAAATGATCCTGGTTCTGTGGTTTTTAGCCAAACGTATTCGTGATTATTGAAGTTATTAATCGTAAGCTCAAGACCTGCCCAAAACATGCGACTGGCTGGAACTGCAATAGGATTTACGAAAGTTGCTACTGCATTGTAATAGGCGTTGCCATCGATGTGCATTAGGCCCGCACTGGAAGTATCAACATCTAGTTGAACTGTTTCGTGATCGATGAAAGTATTTAAACTTGGCCGTCCGTTGGCATCTTCTTCCCAAACCCCAGCAAAGCTGAACGAATTAGCATTGGTGCCTTCCTTTGCTGCAATCCAAAATAGAATTGATCGAATTTCATAATCACCAGTTGCTGGCACACCATAATTAGTGTCAAATTTTTGAACTTTCGCTAAATCGGTAAAGGCATGGTGGCCAGAAATAAATCCCCATACTCCACCTCCAGAGCCAACTGGAAACAAGGTATCTGAGAAATCTGGAAAATGAGCAGTAAGGGTATCGGTTTGCGAAAAACTAAAATTAGAAATGAGTGCTAAGCTTAATACAAGTAGTAGTTTTTTCATGATCATTAAATTAGGTATGAGTAATGCTTTAAATCATAGACGAAAAGCGATTCATTGGTTGCCTCTAAGTGGCAATTTTATTTCCACAGGTTTTGCAATAATTATCCCCATGTTCAACCTCTGAACGGCAAATTTGACACTTTATCTTTTGATCTAATTTTTCAACTTCTTCTCTTCTAAGGCTTGTAAACTCAGAGCTTACAATTCCAGTTGGCACTGCAATGATTCCGTAACCGACGATCATCAGAAAGGAAGCAAGCGTTTGTCCAAGTACGGTTTGTGGAGTGATATCACCAAAGCCAACGGTAGTTACCGTAACGATTGCCCAATAAATACTACGTGGAATACTTGTAAAACCAGAGCCAGCATCCTCTATAATATACATCAAGGTACCTACGATGATGGCT
>ENA-UOXV01004308-UOXV01004308.1-marine-metagenome-genome-assembly--contig:-NODE-4308-length-16438-cov-15.795520_pt1 | contig 16438 bp, 2 predicted proteins | sample MGYA00238165_ERZ766961 | MGnify/ENA primary metagenome ERZ766961 (study PRJEB28924, sample SAMN03173240) | marine metagenome | biome: Marine; feature: Water; material: Subsurface seawater | place: North... | reverse complement strand
ACCCTGCACACCAACTCACTTCACATTTCCGGGGTACACCTCCGTTGCGCGGTGAAGGGGACCTCGAAATAACTCTCTGTATGCACCCACACAGCATGCCCGTCGTTGGTGGAAAGAAACGACCAAGCACACGAGAACCAGGGATGTCATCCCCTGATCCACTTGAATAAAATCCCGCGACACATGTCGGGGAAGTTGACGAGTTAGGCGCCTGGAACCGCCCAGATGCCCCCCCCACGAGTCACCCACTCGCAGGACCTGTAGTTGAAAATTTGAAGAAAGAGGCCGTCGTCCGCGGTGGACAGACGACGTGCCCCTCCCCCCATGCCTGTACGCGCAGGGCGTACTTACGTAGTCGAGAGGATCTTGAGCACCGCTGCGCTCTCGTACAGATGGGGTGCACTGCCACACAGTACCCCGGTCTTGGCTTTGAACTCGGCGGCCGCCTTGGGTTGTTTGGTAAGAACATCAGCGGGGTTGTGGTAACCGGGAATTAGGTCGAGCCATAACAACGAGCTACCAACGGCATTTTCAGCGTAGCAGTGCGCCCGCTTGTAGGAGGCGCAGCGCTTGGTGTCCATGCCGTGGTCAACCTGCGCCTTTCCGCCTTGGCTGTCGACCATGGTGCGTACGCTGCCATGAACCTGGTGGTGCAGCTCGCCCCACAGGTCTGTCAAGGAACGAAGCATTTCAATGCCAGGGCTCATGGCTTTGACCTCGGCCTCCGTGGAAGTAAGGCTCACAGTGGTCTGCTTGCGTGTTTTCCACGCCACTGCCGCTCCGTTAAGCATCACCGCAACTCCGGTCGTTGACCGACGTCCGTCGTGCGGGAATGTACCGTCGAAGGTGGCAATGAGCTTGTTTCGATGATCATATGATTGCTCCAGCACCGCGGCGCTGCCGTGATAAGTAAGGCCTGCATCGAGGTTGCCGCGAATGTAGCGAAGAACGCGGCGAGCCGCCTTGACGTGCGCGTTTCCTGGGTTTTGCATGAACTGAGCCAAATGGTGTACCGCGTAGGACAAACCCGGGTTGGTGCGCGAGTACCATGCTAAGTCACCTAAGAACATCATGTAGTCGAAGGTCTCGACATCGGACACATCACCTTGATGTGGATCCAAGGGTGGCGCGCCCACCTTGAACGGGGTTTCCTCCGGGTTGCAGTCCCACACGCCGTAGGTGTCCATCATCTGGCGCGCGAAAGCCGTCTGTTTGAGCGAGATAGTGCGGGCGTCCCAGTCGCGGGTAATCTCCATGCCGCAAAACTCGGTTGCTTCATCCTCACCGCCCGTGACTTCAAACCGTGCGCGGATCCGTCGCATGAACTCATCCCGAATTTCCAGCGAGCTCACCGCAAACAGCATGTCATCAACGTGCACAGCACCGTACATACGGTGTCCTTGCCACTCCCACTCAAAAACGTTGCGATCGTTGATGAGAAGCCTGGCGCCAAGCTCCTCCGTCATAAATCGTTGGAGATGCCGTTCCCACAGAAGGGGCGAGGATTTGAGGCCATACCAGGCCTTATGCACGTGCGCTACTTTTCCGCCAGCCTTGCCCTTGCCGAACTCGCCGCCGAGCATTTCCGGTGGTAACTCAGGTAGGGAGCAGTAGAGGTTGGGGACGTCGATGTCCGCGTTGAGGAAAGCCTGAGAGAAGTCCGTGGAAAAGAGGCGCATGTCGTTACCGGCCGCCAGTGACACGACCATGCGGATCGCTTCGATGGAAACCATGGAGGACTTGGTTTCCACGTAGTGCTCGCCCTCCGTCATGAGGTCGCCCCGCACCACGATGCGCACTTTGAACGTCCCGTCGCTTTTGATCGCGAAGAGCATCCGCGTCGGCACCACCTTTGTCCCCGCCGGCACCGCGGACCGGTCAACCTCGTCAAACACGCCTCGTGATAGAAGCCCCCCGTATTCCTTCTTGAGTGCCTCGAGCCACTGATCCCTCTGCGGTGACTCTAAAGCTTGGCGTAGGTTTTCCGGAACCCGCACAGCCTCGTGCCTCACTTTGGCCGCCATCATGATCACGTCCGGGACGTCCACGTAGGCAGAACGCGCCTCGAGCCCCTCCTCCAGGAGTTTCATGTCGTCAGGCGAAAGATGCTTCCTCACGAAGGCCTTGGCCGCGCGAAGGGTCGAGCGTCGTCCCCAATGGCGCCCAAACCGTGCTGGAGAGGACCGACGGGATTGAGCGGGCGGGTCCGAGTCATCGATCGACTCCGCGCTCGAGGAAGACTCTGATGTGTCCTCGTCGGTGGCGCTGGAATTGACGTCGGGGTTGTCACCGCCAGCACTGTCGTCGTCATCCGCGCCCTCGAAGGAGTCCACGGCCTCGGCGTCATCGCTGGCCCCAACCGCGCGCGCAGCACCGTCTGGGGCCGAAGCGGGTGGGGTGTCAGCGTGATGGAAAGTGACGATCCCACGCTGCGTGTCCCACCGCAGGTCTTTCTCAGACGCCTTCGGCCGCCACGTCCCTGTGATGCCCGACAGGTAGGTCTCCTTCAACATGGCTTCGAACTGCGCGAAGGTTTTCGCCCGCGAGTAGAACTGAAAGCGCTCTCCCGAAAGTCCTTTCTTAGAATAGCCCGGCCGCCACCGCATGACCATTCCCGAATCTCGCGCGTCGCGAATCAGGACCCGTGCAAGCGCAAGGGGAAGCGGTTTGGAGGTAGGGGCCGAAGGCCGTGTGGGTTGATCTGAGCGAGAACCCCCGCGAAGGGTCGCCGGTAACCGCCGCCGTAAACTCGCCCTGGACCCCCCATGTCCCGGGGAATCGCCCACGGTCTGGACGCGTGGCGTGGTTGCCGCCTTCGCCGCCTCAATGTCCCCCGGTGAGTCGGTTATGACGCCGAGGAGGCCACCGCGCGTATCCCCGCCCACGCTGAGCAAAACATCCTCGTGGTTGCAATGCTGCGCAACGAACGAAGCTAGGGACGGGGCCAGACCATTGTGGACCTGTTCGATGAGGTGCCGTGCTGTGCCCTGGCCGGGGTGGGGCTTGATGTCGAGAGACACGAACACCGAGCCGCCCGGATCGTCAGTGACGCGCAAAGCACGGTACCCCGCGCCGTCGTGGTTGAGTCCTAGGATGACGACCAACTCGTTCTTGTCGTCGGTCTTGACGCCCTGAACGCGGTGATACGCAAGAGTCCCGAACGGCATGTAGTCACCCAAATTCCTGTACCAACCCAACGAGGCATTCGGGGCTACGCCGTCACCAAACTTGTTCGCGGATGTCGGAGAGTCGTTGTACACGTCCCCCGCGTAGATCATGGCATCGAAGTAATACTGCTTACCGAGACCAGCCGTGTAGAGGTGGCAGCGGGCCGCCGTGGACAGCGTTTTCCACAGGCGCTCGATCCGCGAAGTCCCACTCTGTGGCATCCCAGGGGTATTGAATAGGTGTACGACGTCTCGGAGTAGCGCGTCGACCTGCGACTCGGTGTAGCCGTTGGTGCACGTGAACTCCCCGCCACGATCCGTCGAGACGACCGCCAAGCCGTCCAGACGAAAGGACTTGTCCCATTGGCGCAGATGGATCTCGATGAGGGGACACTCCCGGCGGATGAGCTTAAGGAACGCCATAATGGCGAGTTTAGCGTCGCTCTTCCTTTTTAGTGGCTGAAGAAACACCTTGCCTGTGGACCGGCATACGGCACCGAACATGTAGCGAAACCCATTGCGATCGTTTACGTCCATTGGCCCCCAGAGGTCCATATCTACGTGATAGTACGGAGGGATCGGTACCGAACTCGAAGTCTTCGTGTTCCGCCGAAAGTGGGCACCAGACGGGTCGGCATGGCAACAGGCCGCGCACGAGAATCCTGGCGGTCGCGCCGTGTTCGAAATGAGACCGCCATCGATCAAGGCCTGGACCGTACTATCGCGGTGGTTAAAGGCCTCGTGATAAAATCGGTAGTTGGCATACTTGGCTTGTAGGCGGTCCTCCCGCTCATCCTCGAGACGCGTCGTGCGCTCTGCCGAGGCTACGGCGTTAGACTCCGAGTGAGGCTCCCTCGCTGCTTTGAAACCGGCGTCGCCCGGGAGCTCGCTCGATTCCTGGACCGCGCCCTCGTCCGTGGCCGAGGCCGTCGATGGCGTCCCGTCCGTCTGGACACCTGTAGCCACTCCAGAAGCTGAAGCACCGGCCGTGGAAGTGATCCCCACGCGGGATTCATCGCCAGCCGCCGTCGTTCGAGCCTGCGCTGGTCCGGTGGTCTCCGACCTCCCAACCGACGACCAGCCTGCTGGCGGCACAACCGGCCAGGTGAAGCCGGGTCCAGCGCCACCAGGCCGCCTCGGACGAAGTGGCGTATGAGTAGGTACAGCAGCGGCCCGGGTTTCGCTGGTCCCGTCGAACGGGACATCAGCCCAGGCGCCATCCCCGACCTGAGCGTCACCCACCGATAGTCCCACATCAGACTGGTCGAACCCGTACGACGGGGCCGCGGTCACGTCGAAGTCCAACCATAGGTGGCCATCGCCATCACGACTCAGTGGGACGCTGTCCCCATCGCGGTCCACGAGCGAGGGCAGAGAGGCAAAAGAGTCGATGAAACGCCAGCCCACATCGTACAAGTCCGAGTACGCAATGAGGCTCTCCGCTACCGAGTCCGAGACGTAGGCCCGCGTGGAGACCAACTTGACAACGTGGCGACCGTCGGTCGTGCGCATCCGCCCCCAGAGTGCCGCACCCCCGAGCGCCACGAACAAATTGCCCTGGGCGTCCGTGGCCGAGATAGAGTCGACACCGTGATGAGGCCAGAGACGGCCGTGCGCCGAGGTCAGGAAGGTCGCTCCCGCGCCCGTGTCGAAAAGGCCGACCAGTCGCCGCGAGCATGGCCCTGGAGTCACGAAGGACGCCCCGGCGCCCGACGCAGCAGCTCGACGTGGGCCGGGCGAGGCTAAGGGCATGCGCAGAATGGGCGGCGCACGGGCGGACGCGGGCGAAGCTTCCTCGCGATCAGCCTGGCGCACCCTGCGGCGGCGCCCGCCCAAGGCCGCCCCCGCCGGTGCAGGCGACACCCTCGCCAAAGAGGCATCATCGACACGGCCCACGTCTGGAAGACGAGGGGCCGACACGAGGACGGAATCGTCGCGGGCGGTCTTGCGCGCCAGACCAGACAGGGAGACCAGCCGTTCGAGGGGTGCCCCGTCGGGCCCGATGGGGCGCCCGTCGAGCCCGAAACGACGCTCACCGTCGAGCGACTCGCAGTCAAAAAACGGAGTACCGCACATTGGGCACCCGTCCCCGGTGACGCGGTCGGGTCCCAGTGACGGGAAGGCGGCGGCCTCATGAGCGCCGCTCTCCGCACCAGAAGGAGCAGGGTCCAAGCCGGCGGCACTCCTAGCCGCCGCCCTCGCACGCTTCGGTTTGGATTTGGAGCCGTCCGCACGTCGCGTCGCCACGCGCTCCTGGGCCCCTACCGCGGGCGCACGTGTCCCCTTGGCCGCCCGCGCCGCAGGCACCTTGGGTGCGCCCACGGCCACCACCTGGCCCAAGTCGGCGGCACGAGCAGCCGCCGCACTCGTCCGCTGCGGGTTTGCCTTGGAGCCGGTTGTACGTCGCGCCGTCGTACTCGCCTGGGCCACTGTAGCTGGCGCCCGCCCTGAGTCGGCCGCCCGTGCCTCCTCGGCCGCCCGCGCCTCCTCGGCCGCCCGCGCCTCCTCGGCCTCCCGCGCCGCAGGCATCTTGGAGGCGCCCACGGCCATCACAGAGTTCCGCTCGATCGAAGTATCTTGGCCGTCCGCCCCAAAAGAACCAAACGAACCAAACGTTATGTCCGTATCGTGCTCACCCGCTGCGACCGCAGAGGCGGAGAGCTGGGGCGTACCCCCAGATGGGATGAAAACAATCGTGTCGTCGACAGAAACCGTTTTCCTCAACATTGGCGTTGGAATGGTCGCGAGTGCAGCTTCTTCGTCGTCCCGCGCAGCCGCCCGGGCGGTCGCCTCCGCTGTAGCAAGTTCACCGGTGAGTCTCCGAAGGGTGCGTACCAGACGCCCACGATTGCGCTCACACTGGTTGAGGCGCGACCTGCACGTAGTCAAGAGAGTACGACGGAGCCTCGATCGCTCCGCCTCCCGCATCTTGCGCCGCATCGCCGCCGACGCCCCCTGTGGTGTTGCGATGGGTACGGGAACCGCCTCGACCTTCGCCTCGGCCGCCACGAGCTCCGCCCACAGCCTGCCGTGCAGCGCCGCCTGGTCCTGCTCCGCCTCCCGCGCCGCACGAATGTCACTCTCCAGCTTGGTCACATGCGCGAAGAGGGCCAACGTCGCGGCGTTCATCGGCTGGTCTGCCGGAGCACCCTCATGCACCGCAGACGCCGGCTTGATAGGAGCGGGCACCGTAAGCGACCCAGCGCCCACACCAGTGCCGTCCCCCTTACTCATCGGTTGTCCTGACCGACCATCCGCAGGCCCTGCAGTCACCGGCTTGGTCGGGGCGATCAAGATGTCCGTCTCAGCATCGACATCCACACCGCCGCCCCGAACGAACGGCCCGGGCGCCCCCGGAGTCCTTGAGAAGCCATCGGTTGACAAGCCGATCGCTCCCCCCTTTCTGCTTCCACCACCCCCATTGGCCTTACTCGCACCCAAGAGAACTGCCTCCGCAGCCTCTGTCGGCGATGCCGTAGGGGCGAACTCACCCGCTAACGGATTGAGTCCACCCCGTACCCCCCCTGTAAGCCCGGCCCGCGCTGCCGGGCTTACGCGTTTTTTTGAGCCGATAGACGAGGGCAGTCGTTCGACGCATGCGACTTGGGAGCCTCGACCCCGGCACAGATGGCGCAGGCCGGGGGATTCGTGCACTCGCTGGACCGATGACCCTTCGCACCGCACTTGAAGCAGTTCCCGAGTTGCATGACCCGGCGATAGGCCGACTCGGAGAGATCAGAGGCAAGTACGGGGCGACCCGTAAAATGGGCGCGCTTGAGAGTGCCCGGGCGCTGGTCCTTGAGCGACTTGGGTGTGGTGTCCTCAGCCGCCCGACCCGTAGCCTTGGGAGTTGGCGTGGCGGCGTCCACTTGGGGCTGGCTGGCGCGAGACCTCGCGGCCCGCTCGGCATCGGCCGCCGCGTCGAGGTGCGATGCAAAGTGGAAGAAGCGCTGCATAACATCCTGATCGGTAGGGGTACGACCGTGCTTGGCGTCGTCCTCAAAGGTCGCCAGGGCCCCCTTGACGAAGGAGGAGCTCGGCGAGCGCTTCAAGATTTCCCGGAAGTAAAGTGACCAAAAGTCGTCTTGCAGGGAAGAGCTGAGACCGAACGACCTGCGACCCAAAACGATCTCATCTTTCTCGTTTCGGATGGCCTCCAGAGCGGCCCGGAAAGTCCCGCCCGTAGCGTCGTAGACGGAGGTGGTGAGCATAGCCACCTCCCTGTTGTTGTAGGTGGACTTGTCCAGCCCCGGCGGTGCGGCGAAAGCGAGGAATCGCTTGAGCAGCCACCAGTAACTATCGGAGGTGCCATAGACGCGAGCATGCGAATCCAGGTCGACTAAGGCGCAGCAAAGCGGATGGTCCTCGGGGAGCTCCGCGCAGGCGTGCGTGAGTGTGTGCACGAACGTCGCCGAGTATTCGCCTTCGGAGTGCAAAATCGCCTGAACGAGGGGGGCCGATGTGTCGGCCGTGCCATGACAAATCGCGAGGTGAATACCCTCAAGAGAGTCACCAGGAATCCCCAAGTCCGCGCCCTCGGGGTAGGTCAAGAGAATCCCCTCGGCAATCGAGGCCAGCATCTCGGTACGGTCGGACCAGGGCTGGCCGATCAAGCCCATCAACGACGTCAAGCTCTTGGCCAGCGACGCGGGTTTAGGGTGCCGGGGCGCCTTCCAATCAGAAGCCGCGGCCTTGTCTGGCTTAGGCGCATTCAGCAACAGCACGCCCCGAGCCCGACGGCTCTGAAGGGTTGCAGGACCCGTGGGCGGCCCGCCCCCGGACGCAGCGGCACCCGGGTTCGGCCCGTCCCCCGACGCGGCGGTAACCGTGGTCGGCCCACTCCCCGACCCGGCGGTCTGCAGAGCCTGAAGTTGACGTTGCAAGTCCGACACCTGCTGGCACAAGGCGGCGTAGTCAGGACCGCCCGGCGCGTGGTGCGACGCGAGGTGTTGTCGCGACTCGTTGAGGTCTTGGTAGTACCGAGCAAGGGCTGCCTTGCACTCGCCGTGGTCGTTTCGATCGGTGAGCGCGATGCCGAGAATATCAAGTGCGTCACGAACCCAGGCGATCCTTAAGTTGTAGACGTGCGCCATTTCGGACCCGAGAGGAGGGCAGGCATCCCGGACAGCCGCCACGGAGAGCGTAGCCACGGGAGTCGTGGTGGGTTCGAGGTTGTCAACGGCGGGGTCAGCCATCAGAACGTAGAGGAAGCTTTAACTGAAAAGACCCAAAACCTGTAAAACGACGACGTAATGGCACTACCCTCTGGACTAGACCTACGGCCACGGCCCTTCCCTTTTGTCTTCTGTTTAGTGTTACGAGGGGAGGGTGATGACCCAAACACAATCAGTGTACCTCCCCTGTACACACCAACTCACTTCACATTTCCGGGGTACACCTCCGTTGCGCGGTGAAGGGGACCTCGAAATAACTCTCTGTATGCACCCACACAGCATGCCCGTCGTTGGTGGAAAGAAACGACCAAGCACACGAGAACCAGGGATGTCATCCCCTGATCCACTTGAATAAAATCCCGCGACACATGTCGGGGAAGTTGACGAGTTAGGCGCCTGGAACCGCCCAGATGCCCCCCCCACGAGTCACCCACTCGCAGGACCTGTAGTTGAAAATTTGAAGAAAGAGGCCGTCGTCCGCGGTGGACAGACGACGTGCCCCTCCCCCCATGCCTGTACGCGCAGGGCGTACTTACGTAGTCGAGAGGATCTTGAGCACCGCTGCGCTCTCGTACAGATGGGGTGCACTGCCACACAGTACCCCGGTCTTGGCTTTGAACTCGGCGGCCGCCTTGGGTTGTTTGGTAAGAACATCAGCGGGGTTGTGGTAACCGGGAATTAGGTCGAGCCATAACAACGAGCTACCAACGGCATTTTCAGCGTAGCAGTGCGCCCGCTTGTAGGAGGCGCAGCGCTTGGTGTCCATGCCGTGGTCAACCTGCGCCTTTCCGCCTTGGCTGTCGACCATGGTGCGTACGCTGCCATGAACCTGGTGGTGCAGCTCGCCCCACAGGTCTGTCAAGGAACGAAGCATTTCAATGCCAGGGCTCATGGCTTTGACCTCGGCCTCCGTGGAAGTAAGGCTCACAGTGGTCTGCTTGCGTGTTTTCCACGCCACTGCCGCTCCGTTAAGCATCACCGCAACTCCGGTCGTTGACCGACGTCCGTCGTGCGGGAATGTACCGTCGAAGGTGGCAATGAGCTTGTTTCGATGATCATATGATTGCTCCAGCACCGCGGCGCTGCCGTGATAAGTAAGGCCTGCATCGAGGTTGCCGCGAATGTAGCGAAGAACGCGGCGAGCCGCCTTGACGTGCGCGTTTCCTGGGTTTTGCATGAACTGAGCCAAATGGTGTACCGCGTAGGACAAACCCGGGTTGGTGCGCGAGTACCATGCTAAGTCACCTAAGAACATCATGTAGTCGAAGGTCTCGACATCGGACACATCACCTTGATGTGGATCCAAGGGTGGCGCGCCCACCTTGAACGGGGTTTCCTCCGGGTTGCAGTCCCACACGCCGTAGGTGTCCATCATCTGGCGCGCGAAAGCCGTCTGTTTGAGCGAGATAGTGCGGGCGTCCCAGTCGCGGGTAATCTCCATGCCGCAAAACTCGGTTGCTTCATCCTCACCGCCCGTGACTTCAAACCGTGCGCGGATCCGTCGCATGAACTCATCCCGAATTTCCAGCGAGCTCACCGCAAACAGCATGTCATCAACGTGCACAGCACCGTACATACGGTGTCCTTGCCACTCCCACTCAAAAACGTTGCGATCGTTGATGAGAAGCCTGGCGCCAAGCTCCTCCGTCATAAATCGTTGGAGATGCCGTTCCCACAGAAGGGGCGAGGATTTGAGGCCATACCAGGCCTTATGCACGTGCGCTACTTTTCCGCCAGCCTTGCCCTTGCCGAACTCGCCGCCGAGCATTTCCGGTGGTAACTCAGGTAGGGAGCAGTAGAGGTTGGGGACGTCGATGTCCGCGTTGAGGAAAGCCTGAGAGAAGTCCGTGGAAAAGAGGCGCATGTCGTTACCGGCCGCCAGTGACACGACCATGCGGATCGCTTCGATGGAAACCATGGAGGACTTGGTTTCCACGTAGTGCTCGCCCTCCGTCATGAGGTCGCCCCGCACCACGATGCGCACTTTGAACGTCCCGTCGCTTTTGATCGCGAAGAGCATCCGCGTCGGCACCACCTTTGTCCCCGCCGGCACCGCGGACCGGTCAACCTCGTCAAACACGCCTCGTGATAGAAGCCCCCCGTATTCCTTCTTGAGTGCCTCGAGCCACTGATCCCTCTGCGGTGACTCTAAAGCTTGGCGTAGGTTTTCCGGAACCCGCACAGCCTCGTGCCTCACTTTGGCCGCCATCATGATCACGTCCGGGACGTCCACGTAGGCAGAACGCGCCTCGAGCCCCTCCTCCAGGAGTTTCATGTCGTCAGGCGAAAGATGCTTCCTCACGAAGGCCTTGGCCGCGCGAAGGGTCGAGCGTCGTCCCCAATGGCGCCCAAACCGTGCTGGAGAGGACCGACGGGATTGAGCGGGCGGGTCCGAGTCATCGATCGACTCCGCGCTCGAGGAAGACTCTGATGTGTCCTCGTCGGTGGCGCTGGAATTGACGTCGGGGTTGTCACCGCCAGCACTGTCGTCGTCATCCGCGCCCTCGAAGGAGTCCACGGCCTCGGCGTCATCGCTGGCCCCAACCGCGCGCGCAGCACCGTCTGGGGCCGAAGCGGGTGGGGTGTCAGCGTGATGGAAAGTGACGATCCCACGCTGCGTGTCCCACCGCAGGTCTTTCTCAGACGCCTTCGGCCGCCACGTCCCTGTGATGCCCGACAGGTAGGTCTCCTTCAACATGGCTTCGAACTGCGCGAAGGTTTTCGCCCGCGAGTAGAACTGAAAGCGCTCTCCCGAAAGTCCTTTCTTAGAATAGCCCGGCCGCCACCGCATGACCATTCCCGAATCTCGCGCGTCGCGAATCAGGACCCGTGCAAGCGCAAGGGGAAGCGGTTTGGAGGTAGGGGCCGAAGGCCGTGTGGGTTGATCTGAGCGAGAACCCCCGCGAAGGGTCGCCGGTAACCGCCGCCGTAAACTCGCCCTGGACCCCCCATGTCCCGGGGAATCGCCCACGGTCTGGACGCGTGGCGTGGTTGCCGCCTTCGCCGCCTCAATGTCCCCCGGTGAGTCGGTTATGACGCCGAGGAGGCCACCGCGCGTATCCCCGCCCACGCTGAGCAAAACATCCTCGTGGTTGCAATGCTGCGCAACGAACGAAGCTAGGGACGGGGCCAGACCATTGTGGACCTGTTCGATGAGGTGCCGTGCTGTGCCCTGGCCGGGGTGGGGCTTGATGTCGAGAGACACGAACACCGAGCCGCCCGGATCGTCAGTGACGCGCAAAGCACGGTACCCCGCGCCGTCGTGGTTGAGTCCTAGGATGACGACCAACTCGTTCTTGTCGTCGGTCTTGACGCCCTGAACGCGGTGATACGCAAGAGTCCCGAACGGCATGTAGTCACCCAAATTCCTGTACCAACCCAACGAGGCATTCGGGGCTACGCCGTCACCAAACTTGTTCGCGGATGTCGGAGAGTCGTTGTACACGTCCCCCGCGTAGATCATGGCATCGAAGTAATACTGCTTACCGAGACCAGCCGTGTAGAGGTGGCAGCGGGCCGCCGTGGACAGCGTTTTCCACAGGCGCTCGATCCGCGAAGTCCCACTCTGTGGCATCCCAGGGGTATTGAATAGGTGTACGACGTCTCGGAGTAGCGCGTCGACCTGCGACTCGGTGTAGCCGTTGGTGCACGTGAACTCCCCGCCACGATCCGTCGAGACGACCGCCAAGCCGTCCAGACGAAAGGACTTGTCCCATTGGCGCAGATGGATCTCGATGAGGGGACACTCCCGGCGGATGAGCTTAAGGAACGCCATAATGGCGAGTTTAGCGTCGCTCTTCCTTTTTAGTGGCTGAAGAAACACCTTGCCTGTGGACCGGCATACGGCACCGAACATGTAGCGAAACCCATTGCGATCGTTTACGTCCATTGGCCCCCAGAGGTCCATATCTACGTGATAGTACGGAGGGATCGGTACCGAACTCGAAGTCTTCGTGTTCCGCCGAAAGTGGGCACCAGACGGGTCGGCATGGCAACAGGCCGCGCACGAGAATCCTGGCGGTCGCGCCGTGTTCGAAATGAGACCGCCATCGATCAAGGCCTGGACCGTACTATCGCGGTGGTTAAAGGCCTCGTGATAAAATCGGTAGTTGGCATACTTGGCTTGTAGGCGGTCCTCCCGCTCATCCTCGAGACGCGTCGTGCGCTCTGCCGAGGCTACGGCGTTAGACTCCGAGTGAGGCTCCCTCGCTGCTTTGAAACCGGCGTCGCCCGGGAGCTCGCTCGATTCCTGGACCGCGCCCTCGTCCGTGGCCGAGGCCGTCGATGGCGTCCCGTCCGTCTGGACACCTGTAGCCACTCCAGAAGCTGAAGCACCGGCCGTGGAAGTGATCCCCACGCGGGATTCATCGCCAGCCGCCGTCGTTCGAGCCTGCGCTGGTCCGGTGGTCTCCGACCTCCCAACCGACGACCAGCCTGCTGGCGGCACAACCGGCCAGGTGAAGCCGGGTCCAGCGCCACCAGGCCGCCTCGGACGAAGTGGCGTATGAGTAGGTACAGCAGCGGCCCGGGTTTCGCTGGTCCCGTCGAACGGGACATCAGCCCAGGCGCCATCCCCGACCTGAGCGTCACCCACCGATAGTCCCACATCAGACTGGTCGAACCCGTACGACGGGGCCGCGGTCACGTCGAAGTCCAACCATAGGTGGCCATCGCCATCACGACTCAGTGGGACGCTGTCCCCATCGCGGTCCACGAGCGAGGGCAGAGAGGCAAAAGAGTCGATGAAACGCCAGCCCACATCGTACAAGTCCGAGTACGCAATGAGGCTCTCCGCTACCGAGTCCGAGACGTAGGCCCGCGTGGAGACCAACTTGACAACGTGGCGACCGTCGGTCGTGCGCATCCGCCCCCAGAGTGCCGCACCCCCGAGCGCCACGAACAAATTGCCCTGGGCGTCCGTGGCCGAGATAGAGTCGACACCGTGATGAGGCCAGAGACGGCCGTGCGCCGAGGTCAGGAAGGTCGCTCCCGCGCCCGTGTCGAAAAGGCCGACCAGTCGCCGCGAGCATGGCCCTGGAGTCACGAAGGACGCCCCGGCGCCCGACGCAGCAGCTCGACGTGGGCCGGGCGAGGCTAAGGGCATGCGCAGAATGGGCGGCGCACGGGCGGACGCGGGCGAAGCTTCCTCGCGATCAGCCTGGCGCACCCTGCGGCGGCGCCCGCCCAAGGCCGCCCCCGCCGGTGCAGGCGACACCCTCGCCAAAGAGGCATCATCGACACGGCCCACGTCTGGAAGACGAGGGGCCGACACGAGGACGGAATCGTCGCGGGCGGTCTTGCGCGCCAGACCAGACAGGGAGACCAGCCGTTCGAGGGGTGCCCCGTCGGGCCCGATGGGGCGCCCGTCGAGCCCGAAACGACGCTCACCGTCGAGCGACTCGCAGTCAAAAAACGGAGTACCGCACATTGGGCACCCGTCCCCGGTGACGCGGTCGGGTCCCAGTGACGGGAAGGCGGCGGCCTCATGAGCGCCGCTCTCCGCACCAGAAGGAGCAGGGTCCAAGCCGGCGGCACTCCTAGCCGCCGCCCTCGCACGCTTCGGTTTGGATTTGGAGCCGTCCGCACGTCGCGTCGCCACGCGCTCCTGGGCCCCTACCGCGGGCGCACGTGTCCCCTTGGCCGCCCGCGCCGCAGGCACCTTGGGTGCGCCCACGGCCACCACCTGGCCCAAGTCGGCGGCACGAGCAGCCGCCGCACTCGTCCGCTGCGGGTTTGCCTTGGAGCCGGTTGTACGTCGCGCCGTCGTACTCGCCTGGGCCACTGTAGCTGGCGCCCGCCCTGAGTCGGCCGCCCGTGCCTCCTCGGCCGCCCGCGCCTCCTCGGCCGCCCGCGCCTCCTCGGCCTCCCGCGCCGCAGGCATCTTGGAGGCGCCCACGGCCATCACAGAGTTCCGCTCGATCGAAGTATCTTGGCCGTCCGCCCCAAAAGAACCAAACGAACCAAACGTTATGTCCGTATCGTGCTCACCCGCTGCGACCGCAGAGGCGGAGAGCTGGGGCGTACCCCCAGATGGGATGAAAACAATCGTGTCGTCGACAGAAACCGTTTTCCTCAACATTGGCGTTGGAATGGTCGCGAGTGCAGCTTCTTCGTCGTCCCGCGCAGCCGCCCGGGCGGTCGCCTCCGCTGTAGCAAGTTCACCGGTGAGTCTCCGAAGGGTGCGTACCAGACGCCCACGATTGCGCTCACACTGGTTGAGGCGCGACCTGCACGTAGTCAAGAGAGTACGACGGAGCCTCGATCGCTCCGCCTCCCGCATCTTGCGCCGCATCGCCGCCGACGCCCCCTGTGGTGTTGCGATGGGTACGGGAACCGCCTCGACCTTCGCCTCGGCCGCCACGAGCTCCGCCCACAGCCTGCCGTGCAGCGCCGCCTGGTCCTGCTCCGCCTCCCGCGCCGCACGAATGTCACTCTCCAGCTTGGTCACATGCGCGAAGAGGGCCAACGTCGCGGCGTTCATCGGCTGGTCTGCCGGAGCACCCTCATGCACCGCAGACGCCGGCTTGATAGGAGCGGGCACCGTAAGCGACCCAGCGCCCACACCAGTGCCGTCCCCCTTACTCATCGGTTGTCCTGACCGACCATCCGCAGGCCCTGCAGTCACCGGCTTGGTCGGGGCGATCAAGATGTCCGTCTCAGCATCGACATCCACACCGCCGCCCCGAACGAACGGCCCGGGCGCCCCCGGAGTCCTTGAGAAGCCATCGGTTGACAAGCCGATCGCTCCCCCCTTTCTGCTTCCACCACCCCCATTGGCCTTACTCGCACCCAAGAGAACTGCCTCCGCAGCCTCTGTCGGCGATGCCGTAGGGGCGAACTCACCCGCTAACGGATTGAGTCCACCCCGTACCCCCCCTGTAAGCCCGGCCCGCGCTGCCGGGCTTACGCGTTTTTTTGAGCCGATAGACGAGGGCAGTCGTTCGACGCATGCGACTTGGGAGCCTCGACCCCGGCACAGATGGCGCAGGCCGGGGGATTCGTGCACTCGCTGGACCGATGACCCTTCGCACCGCACTTGAAGCAGTTCCCGAGTTGCATGACCCGGCGATAGGCCGACTCGGAGAGATCAGAGGCAAGTACGGGGCGACCCGTAAAATGGGCGCGCTTGAGAGTGCCCGGGCGCTGGTCCTTGAGCGACTTGGGTGTGGTGTCCTCAGCCGCCCGACCCGTAGCCTTGGGAGTTGGCGTGGCGGCGTCCACTTGGGGCTGGCTGGCGCGAGACCTCGCGGCCCGCTCGGCATCGGCCGCCGCGTCGAGGTGCGATGCAAAGTGGAAGAAGCGCTGCATAACATCCTGATCGGTAGGGGTACGACCGTGCTTGGCGTCGTCCTCAAAGGTCGCCAGGGCCCCCTTGACGAAGGAGGAGCTCGGCGAGCGCTTCAAGATTTCCCGGAAGTAAAGTGACCAAAAGTCGTCTTGCAGGGAAGAGCTGAGACCGAACGACCTGCGACCCAAAACGATCTCATCTTTCTCGTTTCGGATGGCCTCCAGAGCGGCCCGGAAAGTCCCGCCCGTAGCGTCGTAGACGGAGGTGGTGAGCATAGCCACCTCCCTGTTGTTGTAGGTGGACTTGTCCAGCCCCGGCGGTGCGGCGAAAGCGAGGAATCGCTTGAGCAGCCACCAGTAACTATCGGAGGTGCCATAGACGCGAGCATGCGAATCCAGGTCGACTAAGGCGCAGCAAAGCGGATGGTCCTCGGGGAGCTCCGCGCAGGCGTGCGTGAGTGTGTGCACGAACGTCGCCGAGTATTCGCCTTCGGAGTGCAAAATCGCCTGAACGAGGGGGGCCGATGTGTCGGCCGTGCCATGACAAATCGCGAGGTGAATACCCTCAAGAGAGTCACCAGGAATCCCCAAGTCCGCGCCCTCGGGGTAGGTCAAGAGAATCCCCTCGGCAATCGAGGCCAGCATCTCGGTACGGTCGGACCAGGGCTGGCCGATCAAGCCCATCAACGACGTCAAGCTCTTGGCCAGCGACGCGGGTTTAGGGTGCCGGGGCGCCTTCCAATCAGAAGCCGCGGCCTTGTCTGGCTTAGGCGCATTCAGCAACAGCACGCCCCGAGCCCGACGGCTCTG
>ENA-UOXV01004303-UOXV01004303.1-marine-metagenome-genome-assembly--contig:-NODE-4303-length-16449-cov-5.275284_pt1 | contig 16449 bp, 16 predicted proteins | sample MGYA00238165_ERZ766961 | MGnify/ENA primary metagenome ERZ766961 (study PRJEB28924, sample SAMN03173240) | marine metagenome | biome: Marine; feature: Water; material: Subsurface seawater | place: North... | reverse complement strand
ATGGTGTAGAAAATGCGATTGAAATTAGCTATAGAACAGTCGATGAAAATCCTGCTAAACGAGTTTTTCTTTTAAGTCAAATGATACATAACCCCATAGTAAATGAAGATTTGCAAAAAAAAGGGATACGGTTTATAATGGATACTAAAGGAAATCAAATTATTCCTTGGGAAGACTTAACCTCAAATGATATAGTTCTTATTCCAGCTTTTGGGACAACTATAAAAATCGAAGACAAACTCAAAGAAATTGGAATTCAAATTGAACTTTATGATACAACATGTCCTTTTGTGAAAAAGGTTTGGAACATGAGTAAAAAATTAGGGGACAACGAATCAACGGTTATTATTCATGGAAAACACATACATGAAGAAACAAGAGCTACCTTTTCTCATTCTGCGAAAAATGCACCTTCTGTTGTTGTAAAGGATATTGATGAGGCCAAAACATTAGCTGAGTATGCTTTAGGTAAAAGAGATAGAGCAAAATTTCATATAGAATTTGAAGGGAAATATTCTCAGGGTTTTGATCCAGAAATTCATTTTAATAAAGTAGGAGTCGTTAATCAAACTACAATGTTGGCAAGCGACACATATGAAATAGCCGAATATTTTAAGAGAATAATGGAGGATAAATTTGGTGTTGAAAATATCAAAAACCACTTTGTTGATACGCGAGATACCTTGTGCTATGCTACCAATGATAATCAAGAGGCAACATATGGTTTGCTGGAACAAAAAGCAGATTTGGCTTTGGTTGTTGGTGGTTATAACAGTTCAAATACAAGTCATTTAGTTGAACTGTGCGAACGTAAATTCACCACTTATTACATCTCTTCAGCAAACGAAATAAAGTCAAGAGATGAAATTCATCATTTTAATTATCATAAGCACTTAAAAGAGCATTCAAAAGATTGGTTGCCTAATAAATCGCCTTTAAAAATTATTTTGACTAGTGGTGCCTCTTGTCCAGATTCAGCTGTTGATGAAGTTTTGGATAAAGTATTGACTTATTTTAATGATGTAAAAAGCAAAGAAGAGATTCTTGACGAATTAAAAAAAGCGAAGCTCTAAAATTGTATTGCTAAGTTTTTTTCAGTAAATGTTTCAAGTGAAACAATAGGTTTCCTTTAGAAATGTTTTGTTGCAACTTGCCATCTTTAATTGTAGAAATGGTTCCAGTTTGCTCTGATACTATAAGAGAAATAGCACTAGATTGTTCCGAAACTCCCATTGCCGCCCGATGCCTCATTCCCAAACTAGCAGATAAATCTCTGTTTTCACTAACTGGAAGTACACACCTTGCCGCTAAAATAGTGTTGTCACGAATTAAAACAGCACCATCATGTAATGGAGTGTTTTTCCAAAAAATACTTTCCAATAATGCACTACTAACACGAGCATTTATTATTTCCCCACTTCCCAAATAAATATCAATGTCATGATTGTGAGAAATTATCATTAATGCACCTGTTTTTGTCTCTGCCATGTTCACGCAGGCCCGAGCTAACTCTTCAACATTAAGAGGGAATTCTTCACTATCTTTTTTTCCAAAATAAAAGATATTGCCATTAAATATTTTCTGATTTAAAAAATTGGTATTTCCTATCATGAGAAGGAAATTTCGCAATTCTTGCTGAAATACAATAATTAGAACAATGACCCCAACTCCAATAAATTGACCAAGAATCTCAGAAAGTAATTCCATCTCTAATCCTTCAACAATTTTCCAGAACAGATAAATGGATAATAAACCCGAGAAAATGCGAATGGCAATAGTTCCACGAACCATCTGATAAACTTGATATATTAAAACTGCAACTAACAAAATGTCAATTACATCAAGAAAACCGATTTGGATAAACTGAAGCATTGGGGCAATATTAATCTGAATTTTTCATATTACTGAAACAAAACCTGATTCTTTCAAGGCAAAGAAATATTATGAGTTTTGTAATGCTTGAAATAATTGTATTGCCTGTTTGGCTTCTTTCACATCATGAACTCTCAATATTTTTGCTCCTTGGTTTAATGCAATTGTGTTCATAACTGTTGTGCCATTTAGAGCTTCATTTGAGTCTATAGAGAGTGTTTTTGAAATAAAGGATTTCCGTGAAAGTCCCACTAAAACTGGTAGTCCGAAGATTTCAAATTGATTTAAATGATTAAGGACTTTAAAATTTTGTGTCAAGTTTTTTGCGAATCCAAAACCTGGGTCCAAAATGATGTCGTTTACTCCCATTAATTTAAGCGTATTGATTTTTTTACTGAAATATTTCGTGATTTCAATCAAGAGATTGTTGTAATTGGTTTGACTATTCATGTTTTGTGGCGTTCCTTTCATGTGCATCATAATGTAAGGAACTCTTAGCCTGGAAACAGTTCCAAACATATTTGCGTCTAAATCTCCACCCGAAATATCATTTATTATCGATGCTCCATTCTCAATTGCTTGAATTGCGACTTTACTTCTAAATGTATCAATACTAGTTATTAGCTTAGGAAACTCTTTGCTAATCTCATAAACTATAGAACTTCTATTCAATTCGTCTTGTTCTGAAATATGATCCGCATTGGGCCTTGATGAATACGCTCCTAAATCAATTATGTCGACATCTTCCTTAATCATTTGTTCAATTCGTTTAAACAAATTGATTTTGCCGTTTTCCCTACTTTTTTCATAAAAGGAATCAGGAGTTAAATTAATTATACCCATTACTTTGGGTCTCGATAGATCCATTAATTCTCCTCGACAATTAATTAACATTTTATTTTCTGAATCTGGTAACACTTTAATGCTCAATTTTCAATTAATTTGCAAATGTAGATTAAAGAAGATTCAACCCATTTTTCTCTTTATTACAGAATGTACAATACTGTATTTGGTAAAATTTGAAATCGCAAACAAGAAATGAATAAAACTGCAGAACAATTTGATGAGGTAATCTCTGAATGTAGAGAGATTTATCATAAAAAAATGAAAGATTATGGTTCTGCTTGGCGGATTTTAAGACCTTCTTCGCTTACTGATCAAATTTTTATAAAGGCCAACAGAATAAAAACATTAGAGAAAAACGGTTCTTCTAAGGTAGATGAGGGTATTAGACCCGAATATGTAGGAATTATTAATTACTGCATTATGGCTATAGTTCAACTGGAAATGGGGGAGAGTACTGATGTTGAATTGGGCTTAGAAGAAGGATTGAAATTGTATGACAAGAATGCTTTTGAAGCAAAATCATTAATGATGAATAAAAATCATGATTATGGTGAAGCATGGCGTGATATGCGAATTAGTTCATTTACGGATTTAATATTGATGAAAATTTTAAGAACTAAACAAATAGAAAATAACGAAGGTAAAACACTTATTAGCGAAGGAGTTGATGCCAATTATTTTGATATGATGAACTATGCCGTCTTTGCCATGATTAGAATGAACGAAGAAGTAGCCGCGTAGCCTATTATTACTTTTCCGACTTAGAAATAGGAATAATTCTTATTATTCTTCCATGATTTCCTGCTAGATACCCAATTTTGCCACTAGGACTAAAAGCAATAGTATTTGCTCCACCTGTTTTTGCCGGTAACCAGGTGAGTCCTTTGTCGTTTGAAACATCAGAACCACTGGGTCCAGTGGCAATGGCCCAGTTCGAATTTGGAATAAATTTCACAGCACTTCTATAACCTTTTGGAGGAGTTTCGGTAATAATTTCCCAGTGTAACCCTTTGTCGAGAGTAGTTGCTGCAACTAAATCATTGTTATCTTTTTTTTGCCAATCCCCACCTACCGCAATTCCATTATCTTCAGAATCAAAGTCAATTGAATATACACCTCTATTAGCGTCGCCATTACCGAGTCCAGTTAAGTAAAAATCCCAGTTTTCTCCTTTATCGTGACTATAAATTAGCCTTCCTCTTGGGGCTCCAAGGCCAATATATACTTCTGTTTCACCATGAGTTAAAATACTCGTTCCACTTGCCGCAAAACCACCTTCTTTTTTAAGAGCAACAGGTAACCTTAGGTCGGGGAGTAAAGTCCAGTTTTTTCCTCCATCGTATGTTTTAAGAATTATTATCTTGTGGTCAATTGCATCACCAAAAGCAATTCCATCATTTTTATTAAAGAATGATATCCCATCAAGAAAAATATCGGGATGATTGTTTGAGTAAGTTAAAAACCAAGTATTACCACCATCTTCAGTTCTGAAAATTTTAGCCGGACTCCCTACTGCCATTACAATAGCATTGTTTTCATCGAAAGCTGCAATATCTCTTAAGTCAGATTTTTGATGCCCGGGGATAATTAATTTTTGCCACGATTTTCCGGCATCAATCGTTCTAAGAACAGTTCCATTACTTCCTGATAACCAGCAAATTTGATCCTTTGGAGTTGAAGCGCCCCTTAAATTTGACTCGACTTCGGTATTAGTTAAATGGAACGAAAAGGGGAATGTGACTTTCTCATCTTCCGAGTCGCATGAATTAAAAATGACTAAACTAAGCGCAGCTAAAAATAAAATGCGAATCATGAAATAATTTATAGTAGAACTGTTGTTCTAATTAAGATTCAAAGTAAATTAAAAACGGTAATCCTTTCACTATAAGAAAACGAAAAAATCAGTATTTAAAACTCAATAAAAACGTATAAATTCGTCGCCAGTCAAAATAACCTTGTTTTTGACTTTCATCATTAATGAAATAAACATAAACAGAATCTAGAAATAAGGAGATGATCGATTCACAAATTTCTTTTTCAATCGGAAAATTAAGGCTTAATTGGACCATTTATCAAACCGTTTTTTATGGTCTATTGGCTCTAATGTTGTTGATTATGATTCCAATTGCATGGACAACCGGGATTTCTGGTGATGAATTTATTCAATATAAGTATGGTAAAGCAATAGTTGATTGGTTTGTGAATTTTGGGGAGCCCACAGAGACTAATGCAATGGTTTTTGAAAAGGATGGAGACCACATGTATGCTTACAGTTCTTCTTTTGATTTTTTTACGGCAGCTTTCAATGAATTTTTTGGAATTGAAAAAATTTATGAATGGCGCCATGTATTTAATGCCTTAACTGGATGGTTTTTAATTCTATTTACTGGATTAATAGCAAAAGAAGTAATGGGTTGGAGGGCTGCTATTATTGCCATTTTTCTTGTTTTTATCTCTCCAAGACTTCTTGGGCATAGTTGGAATAATCCTAAGGATATTCCCTTTGCAATGACTTATATAATGGGTCTCTATTATATAATGAAGTACATCGTTAATATGGAACGGATAACTTGGAACCATAAAATTATGGCCTCTGTTGGTATTGGTTTGGCAATTGGTATTCGAATTGGAGGATTAATTTTAATTGCTTATTTACTACTTTTTACTGCTCTTTATTTCTTTTATCAAAAAGGAATAAAAGGAGGCTTTTCGAAGGAAGGAATGGCTAAAATAAAAGAGCTGTTCGTCTCTTCTATTGTTGTTTCTTTAGGTGCATATTTGGTGGGCATTTTGTTCTGGCCTTTTGCCCTTCAAAACCCCATTTCCAACCCCATGAAGGCCCTGCAAAAAATGTCAGATTTTTCAACCACTGTTGATATTCGGCAGTTATATGATGGAGACATTGTATGGAGTGAAAGTCTGCCAAATTTGTACACTTTGAAATATATCTTCATGACCACGCCTATTGTTGTGTTGATAGGAGTTTTACTATTTTTTGTTTTCATAACTAAAAAGGAAACTAAGGATACTTATTTCTGGAAATTCGTTTTGATGTTTGCCTTTATTTTTCCAATATTCTATATCTTCTACAAAGAGAGTATGGTTTATAGTGGCTGGCGACATACACTATTTACTTATCCTACATTGGCGATCGCTTCTGCAATGGGATTTGAATATTTGCTTAGGCAATTTAAAAAATCAAAAACTCAAATAATAATGATGAGTTGTATTCCGATATTGGCAATTCATCCCCTTGTTCATTTTGTGAAAAACAACCCATTTCAATACATTTATTTTAACGAAATAGTGGGGGGAGTAGATAACACTGTTGGTAAATACGAAAATGATTACTATTACCATAGTTCAAGGAAGGCCTATAATTGGTTGCGAGAAAATGCTGGACTTGACACTTTAGGAAACGGTAAAAAAATTAAACTTTTATCAAATGATCACCAATCAGTTGCGTACTTTGTAGGAAATGATACAGACAAGGTGTCCCGTGATTATCAAAGTTATTACGATCGAGGACAAAGAGATTGGGATTATTTTATCGTTGTAAATAATTACATTAATCCTGGGCAATTAAGACGTGGGCTTTGGCCGCCTTCTAACACTGTATATGAGGTTAAGGTTGATAATACTTGTATTGGAGCGGTATTGAAAAGAAAAACCTATAAAGATTTTAAAGGTCATCAGGCTTTACAGCAAGGTAATGTTGAGTTAGCAATACAGTTGCTAAATGAGGCCTTGGCTGAAGACCCAATGGTAGAGAGTGCCTATTTAGATTTGGCAGATGCTTATTTGAGAGTGGGTATGTTTGATAAGGGCATTGAAACCACGCGCCAATTACTTAAAATTTACCCTCAGTATGATAAAGCTTTTTACAAGCAAAGTATTATTTATTTGAATCAAGGCAAGCACAAAGAAAGTATTGAGGCTGCTAAGGTTGTTTTAAAACTTAATCCCAAGTTTGCAAATGCACATTACATCTCTGGAGTTGCCTATATGCAGGCCGGTGATCCTATTTCGGCAATAAAAAGTTTTAATGCTTGTATTGAAAAAAGCCCTGGGTTTAAGCAAGCTTATGCCATGTTAGCCAAAATTTACAAACAACAGGGTAAAACCCAAGAAGCTCAGTATTACGAAAACATTGTGAATCAGCTTTAAAATGGGTAGAATTCTTCTGGTTATTCCATGTTACAACGAGGCTTCAAGACTTGAGACTGATGTTTTTTTGAAAAGCATAAACTTATTTGATTTTGACTTATTGTTGGTCAACGACGGCAGTAAAGACGATACTCTTTTAAAATTGCAAGAGCTTGAAAATGCTAAGCCAGAGAATATTAAAGTGCTCGATATGCCTCAAAATGGAGGAAAAGCTGAAGCAGTGAGAGCAGGCATGAATGCTGGGGTAAAATGGAAAAAGTTTGATTTAGTTGGTTATGCTGATGCGGATCTGGCAACGCCATTCGAAGAACTTGACCGGATTTCCAAATTATTTAAAGATCATCAGTCTTTCCTTTTTGGGTCTAGAATAGCACGTTTAGGAAGTAAAATCGAACGTTTAAATTCAAGATGGTTGTTCGGTAGGATTTCTGCTAGTTTTGCGGCCATGACTCTGGGCCTTGGTGTATATGATACCCAATGCGGCGCAAAATTTTTCAAATCGCATCTTGTACCAGTTTTGTTTAATAGACCTTTTTTAAGCCGCTGGCTGTTTGATGTTGAATTGTTTTTTAGAATGATGAATCATTTTGGAAAATCGGAAGCTGAAAGCCAAATGATTGAAATTCCGTTGGACGTATGGATTGAAATGGGAGACAGCAAGCTAACTATGATGGATGTTCTCAAAGTTCCCTTTGAATTATTGAAAATAAGAAGGCATTATCATGGCAATACTAAAAGTTAAAGGCCTTCATAAAAAATTTACCAATCAACAAACTCAGCGTGTTCTTAAGGGAGTTTCATTTGAAGTAAACCAAGGACAGCATGTGTTTGTAATAGGGGAGACTGGAAGCGGTAAAAGTACTTTGCTAAAGTCTATCTATGGAATTCATAATCCAGATAAAGGCAGCGTTTGGTTCAATACCAAAAAGCTTTCGTACGACAACAGGCTTATTCCGGGTTTTGAAAACATGAGATTGGTTGAGCAAGACTTTAATTTAAAAAAGTTTAATACAGTTAGATTAGCTGTAGAATCTAAATTAGAACTAGGCTTTTCCAGAAAAGAAAAAACGGATAAAACCAATGAACTGTTAGAGTTGTTTCAACTAAAGAGTTTAGCTTCAAAACAAATTTTGCAGATTAGTGGTGGGCAACAACAACGAGTTGCACTGGCTCAGGCTTTTGCAAATTTGCCCCAGCTCTTGTTGTTGGATGAGCCATTCGCACATCTCGACCCCCAATTAAAAACCAATATTTTTCAGTACATCAAAAAGTGCATTAAAAACAATGGCTTAACAGTGGTTACGGTCACACATGATTATATCGAAACATTGAAGCACGCCGATAATGTAATTGCTCTTGAAAATGGTAAAATAGCACAGCAAGGAGAAGTTAAAGAACTTTACAATCGTCCTGAAAACTTATATGTAGCTGGACTTTTAGGTAGCTTTTTTAGTGTTGACGTTAATGGGGTAGAATGGTTGTTACGTCCTGAAAATGTTGAGGTAGCTAAAACTGGAAAACAAGTAGGTGAGCTCAGTTCCATTCGTTTTTGTGGCCATTATTATGAGATAGAGTTATGCTTTAATGATCAAATAATTAAGGCTTACATACAAAATGATTCAGGTTTTCAAGTTGGAATGAAAGTGAAATTTAACTTGAACTTAAAAGGAAAAATAAATAAGCAAAGCATTGATTTTGAGCCATGAATGTCGAAATTGAGTCAAGCTGGAAAAAGGAATTAAAAGAAGAGTTTAATAAAGCTTATTTTGAGTCTCTGATTTCATTTGTTAAAGAAGAATATCGGACCAAAACAATTTTCCCGCCAGGAACTGAAATATTCTCTGCATTTAATCATTGTTCGCTAAATAATGTAAAAGTGGTTATTGTCGGTCAAGATCCATATCATGGATTGGGACAGGCAAACGGATTGTGTTTTAGTGTAAAAGACGGACAAAAGCATCCGCCTTCCTTAATGAATATATTTAAAGAAATTGAAAAAGATTTGGGGATTGATTACCCAAAATCAGGAGACCTCTCTCGCTGGGCCAATCAAGGAGTATTTCTATTGAATGCTACTCTAACTGTTGAATTTGGAATGGCCGGAAGTCATCAGAAAATGGGTTGGGAGACTTTTACTGATGCCGTTATTGAAACCATAAATAGTAGTACCAACGAAGTTGTTTTTATGCTTTGGGGAGGTTATGCTAAAAAGAAAGGTAAGAAGATTGATCGTGACAAACATCTGGTTCTAGAATCGGGACATCCATCCCCACTAAGTGCCAATAGAGGCTACTGGTTTGGTAACAAACATTTTAGCTCTTGCAATGCTTATTTGAAAAAAGAGGGTAAAAAAGAAATTGATTGGAGGTGATAAGTATTTTTGCACAAATTAGACAACTGTGGATTTAGTAGAATTAAAGGCAACGGGTAAAATAGAAAATGAAAATAGACATCCTTGGGAACAAGCTAGGTCTGTTTTCGTGGCAAATCAAATTCGTAAACGATTCAAATCTGACGAAGCCATGACTATTTTGGATATTGGTTGTGGAGATACTTATGTGGCAGAAACGCTCTTAAAGGATTTTCCAAACAGTAAATTTTACTGTATTGATATTGCGTTTACTCCTGAATTGATGGCTCATTATACTGAGAAATACAAAGACACTAATATATTTGTGTATACTGACATGAATGATGCCGTTGCGGATATCGAAAATGAAATTTCATTTATCTTGCTTTTGGATGTTGTTGAGCACATTGAAGAAGATGTTTCTTTCTTAAAACAAGTACATCAGCTAAATCATGTAACTAAAAACACGAATCTATTTATTACGGTTCCTGCATTTCAGTCTCTTTTCACCAATCACGATACATTGCTGGGTCATTATAGACGATATACCAATGTAAACTTAAAAAGAACCTTGAAAACGGCTGGTTTCAAGTCTGATTCATTGGGTTACTTTTTTACTTCTTTATTGCTTCCACGTATTCTTGAAAAGGCAAAAGAAAGGATGTTTGGAATCAAAAACGATAGCACTGATTTATCAGTTTGGGATAAGGGAGAAGGAGTAACTTCAATGGTAAAAAATGTATTGGTGTTGGATACAAAAATCACAGCAATTTTTGAAAAGCTTGGAATTAAAATAATCGGCCTTTCGAATTATATCATTTGCAAGAAAGGGTTGTAGATTTTACTTTTACTTTTTCTGGATTGGCATTCGTTACGCTAATCGTATCGAGCAGTGCGCTATTTTGTTTTCTCACTCTTCCTGTAAGCAAAACACCCCAAAAGAATACATGAATAGGAGTCTTAAGGCTATGTTTACCAGTTAGGTCTCACTGAAATCGCTTTGCTCTTCAGCATAAACTTCTCGCCCAAAACCCCATAAAAAAAGCCTCACTAAAAAGTGAGGCTTTGATTTGGTGACCGGGCTGGGGCTCGAACCCAGGACCCTCTCCTTAAAAGGGAGATGCTCTACCAACTGAGCTACCAGGTCTCTCAAAAAATTGAGGCTGCAAATATAAGTTTCTCATTCGTCTAATTGCAGTACTTTTTTTACTTTTTTAAAAATAATTTTTATGGGGCTAAAACTCAGTAATTTGACTTCTTTTGTAGGGTGAAAATATTCCTTATTGGTCTGTCTGGTGTTGGTAAAAGCACCCTTGGGAAGCAACTTTCTGATCGGCTAGAAGCACGTTTTATAGATTTAGATGCTGAAATAGAAAAGTCAGAACAAAATTCTATTGACTTCATCTTTAAAAATAAGGGTGAAAATTATTTTAGAGAACTTGAAACCAAACATTTAAAATCAGAAAAAATAGAATTTGATTTTGTAATGGCAACTGGTGGAGGTACTCCTTGCTTTTTTGATAATATGAATTGGATGCTTCAAAATGGAGTAGTCGTTTATTTACAATTACCAATTCTGGATTTAGTTTCAAGATTGAGTACATCCTATTCACGTCCACTTTTAAATGGAACTAATCCAGATGAAATAGAATTAATGTTGGAGAATCAGCTTAAAGAAAGAGCAGGTATTTATTCTAGAGCGCATTTAAGCATTGATATGCGCAATGTAAAGCTTGAAGAAGTAGTTAGTTTGATTAATTGGACTAACAAGTAGGTAGAACCCCTATATCAAGAAAACACCATCAGCTTTTCCAAACTCAACTGATATATGTTCATTCATAGTTGTTGCCAACGACAAACCAACAAAATCCGCAGTTATTGGATATCTGTGATGTTCTCTATTTACCAAAATTACCGTGCGTAAAGATTTCGGTGATTTTTCAAGCAGAAAGCTGGCGGCGTATGCCAATGTCTTTCCAGAATTTAAAACGTCATCTACAAGTAAAACAGCTTTGTTTTTAAGGTTTATGTCCTTGACTAAACTAAAACTATGGTCTAGGGGATTGTCCTTGTCTAATTGTATTTCAAGCAGTTCTATATCGAAACTCGCCACATCTTTAAGGATGTTGTTCAATCGTTTTGCAAAATCATATCCCCGTCCTTTAATTCCAACGAGTATTACTTTTTTTTCTTCAAAATAATTCTCATGAATTTCATGAGCAATTCTTTCAATTTTCGATTGAATTTGGGCGTGTTCTAGAATTTTATTTCTAATGCTTGAAGCCATTTTCCAAATGTAAACCGATTTGTTTTATTCTTTTATCATTTTGATAAATAATTCATTTCCAGATCTTGGATCAATTGAATTATGCGATTCTTCCATCAATTCTATACTGAAGTATTTCTCGAAAAGTGGACGGTACTCATCTGCATTTCCACCGTATGGAGGATGATCTTTAAATAACTCGATATTGAATAGTAGGCCAACTAATTTGCCACCTGGTTTTAATAATTCTTGAGTTTTGATACAATACTTTTCCCTCTCCGTAGGACTTAATGCACAGAAAAAGGTTTGTTCAATCATAATGTCGAATTGGTCATTCAACTCAAAGAAATTGGCGCAAACCAGATGCGCTTTGGGAAAGTCCGGAACTCGAGTTTCAAACTTGTCTATCGCTCCTGGAGCAATGTCAACCACCCAAACATTGGTAAATCCTAAATGATGTAAGGCTTCTGCTTCGTAAGCATTTCCCGCTCCAGGAATTAGAATTTTTAACTCCTTATTCTCTAACTGCTCAAAGTAGTTTTGAAGTGGAGTGGAAGGATGCCCAATGTCCCAACCTGTTTCATTTTTTTGCCATCTAGTTTCCCAGTATTCTTTATCGTGATGTAGACTCATGGTTACTTTAATTTTAATAAAACTACATTTTCAACGTGGTGAGTATGTGGAAACATATCCACTGGCTGAACTTTTACCACCTTGTATTTTTCGTCCAGTATTTGCAAATCTCTTGCTTGAGTCGCAGCATTACAGCTAACATAAACTATGGTTTTAGCTCCAGAATTTAAAATGTTTATTGCAACTTTTTCATGCATACCGGGCCTTGGAGGATCAGTAATGATTATGTCTGGCCTCTCATTTTCGCTAAAGAACTCTTCGTTCAATATGTCTTTCATATCACCAGCATAAAACACGGTGTTTTCTATGCCGTTTTCAAGTGAGTTCTTTTTAGCGTCTTCTATGGCTTCTGGAACAGATTCAATACCAATCACTTTTTTAGCGGATCTAGCAACGAAATTAGCTATGGTTCCTGTACCTGTATATAAATCATACACTACATCGTCTTCAGTTATTTCTGCAAAATCTCGTGTTATTTCATAAAGTTTGAGAGCCTGCTTACTGTTGGTTTGGAAAAACGATTTGGGGCCTATTTTAAATTTTAGCCCTTCCATTTCTTCCACTATAAAAGGTTTGCCATTAAACAACTGAACATCTAAATCATAAATGGTGTCGTTTTTCTTTTCGTTGATGACATACATCAATGAAGTAACCTCCGGAAATTTCTCTTTTAAAAATTCCATGACTAATTGAATGTGCTCTGGGTTGTTTTCTCCAAAAGAAACCAATACCATAGTTTCCCCAAGGATTGTATTTCTGATAATCAGATTTCGAAATAAACCCGTATGCTCTCTTAGATTGTAAAAGGTCAAACCTTTTTCAAAAGCAAATGCTTTAACAGCGTCTCGAACGGTATTTGAAAAATCACTTTGAAGGTGACAAGCATTAATGTCTAATATTTTATCAAATCGACCTGGTATATGAAAACCCACGCCACGTTTTTCATCGATTACAACACCCGATTCCATTTCTTCGACAGTAATCCATTTGTTTTCAGAAAAAGTAAACTCCAATTTATTTCGATAATAAGAAGTCTCTTTTGAGCCTACAATTGGCAGTGTTTCAGGAAGTTCAATTTTACCAATTCGGGTAAGTTGATCTATTACTTGTTTTTGTTTGTAAAATAATTGTTCGTCATATTTAAGGTTCTGCCATTTACAACCTCCACATAATCCAAAGTGTTCACAAATTGGATCAGTTCTTTTATCAGAATAAGTATGAAAGTTAGTGGCCTTCGCTTCCAAATAATTTTTCCTTTTTCTGAATACCTGAGCATCAATTACATCGCCCGGAACGACATAAGGAACAAACACAATTTTTTCATTGAATTTCCCAATGGCTTTTCCTTCAGCTCCAGCATCAACTATCTCTAGCCCTTCAATAAGGGGCAATCTACCTTTTCTCCTTCCCATACAGCGGGCAAAATTAGGTATATTTGCAGCTCTAAAAACCGTTATAATTATGCAAAGTACCGCTCAAATGACAGATAAAATGACTTCCGAAAAAGCAATAGAATTAGAAGATAAATATGGAGCTCATAACTACCATCCACTTCCAGTGGTATTACATCGTGGTCAAGGTGTTAATGTGTGGGATGTTGAAGGTAAAAAGTATTATGATTTCTTGAGTTCGTATAGCGCTGTAAATCAAGGTCACTGTCATCCTGATATCAATTTTGCATTAACGGAACAAGCTAGAAACTTGACATTAACTTCTAGAGCATTTTACAACAGTTCATTAGGAGTATTCGAGAAACACATGCATGATGTTTTTGGATATGACAAAATTTTACCAATGAATACCGGAGCCGAGGCAGTAGAAACTGCATTGAAATTGGCTCGTCGTTGGGGATATGATGTAAAAGGAATTGCAGAGAACAAAGCAAAAATTATTGTTTGTGATGGGAACTTTCATGGTCGTACAATTTCAATAATTTCATTTAGTGAAGATCCAGATTCTTTTAAAGGTTTTGGACCTTATACTCCTGGGTTTGAAAGAATTCCTTACAATGATGTTGAAGCATTGAGAATTGCTTTGAAAGATCTAAATGTTTGTGCTTTTATGGCAGAGCCTATTCAAGGAGAGGCGGGTGTGTTTGTACCTGCTGATGGCTATTTGGCTGCCTGTCATGAAGTTTGTAAAGAGAATAATGTTCTTTTTATTGCTGATGAAGTTCAAACAGGAATTGCTCGTACAGGTAAAATGTTAGCATCAGACCATGAAGGCATTAGACCTGATATGGTGATTTTAGGAAAGGCTTTAAGTGGCGGTGTTTTACCAGTTTCTGCTGTACTATGCGATGATGAGGTTATGATGTGTATTAAGCCAGGAGAACACGGTTCTACATTTGGTGGAAACCCATTGGCTTGTAAAGTTGCAATGGCTGCATTGAACGTTGTTAAAGATGAAAATTTAGCTGAAAACGCTCAACGATTGGGAATTATTTTTAGAGATAAATTGGCTGCATTTGCAGAACAAAATGAATTGGTATTAAGTGTAAGAGGAAAGGGTTTGCTTAACGCAATTTTAATTAACGATACTGAGGATAGTTCAACAGCTTGGGATATTTGCATGAAGCTTAGAGACAATGGTTTATTGGCTAAACCTACCCATGGAAACATTATTCGATTTGCTCCTCCTTTGGTTATCACCGAAAAGGAATTGAATGAGTGTATTGATATAATAACAAACACGATTTCGAACTTTTCAAAATAGAAATTTTGCATTATGGGATTGGTTAACAATTTTGTAAATGAAGTAAGGCACGAGTTTCTTTCACAGGGTTTAAATAAAGACTCTGTGAACGAAAACCCGATTTCTCAAATGGAGAAATGGATTGAAGAAGCGGTTGATTCGCAAATTCTTGAGCCCAATGCAATGAATATTTCTACGGTTGATGATTTAAATAGAATTTCTTCTAGAGTGGTTTATTTGAGAGGTATCGATCAGTCTGGTCTTCGATTTTATACCAATTACGATAGTAAAAAAGGGAGTAATCTAGCTTCTAATAATTCTATCAGTGCCTTGTTTTTTTATCCAGAACTGGAAAGGCAGATTAGAATAGAGGGAACGATAGAGAAACTCTCGGATGCGGATTCCGATGCCTATTTTAACGCAAGACCTACTGAAAGTAAGATTGGTGCTTGGGCATCAGAGCAAAGTAAAGAGATAGAGTCTAGGCAAGTATTATTGGACAGAATAGAAATGTTTAAAGAAAAGTTTGGTGAGAATGTCCCTCGTCCTTCACATTGGGGTGGATATATAATCAATCCAAATTATTTTGAGTTTTGGCAAGGAAGATCCGCTAGGCTGCACGATAGAATAACCTACAAAAAGAATTCAAATTCTGACTGGGAAATAAACAGGATTGCTCCTTAATGAATTCCTACCTTTCTAATTATCGGTTTGGAGGCCGTCTTTTTGATTCAGTTCCCAACTCAAACACTTCATTAATTGTTGTCATTCCTTGTCACAATGAGCCCGATTTAATTTCGTCTTTAGAATCATTGTCTGCTTGCGAAGTTACCTCTGATATTTCAGTTGAGGTTATAGTTATTTTAAACGCAGGGCTAAACGCTGAAGAGGAAATAAAGAATTTAAATCAATCAACATTTGATTTGGCTAATAATTGGTCAAAACAAAATAGCCGAAAGGATATCAATTTCTTATTTCATTTAAATAATGAACTTCCAAAAAAACATGCTGGCGTGGGGTTGGCTCGGAAGATTGGAATGGATGAAGCCGTAGATCGATTTGAACAAATTAATAATAGGGAAGGAGTAATAGTTTGTTTTGATGCAGATTCAAAATGTGACAGCAATTATTTAGAAGAGGTTTATAGTTCTTTTTCTAATAACCCTGATGCGCCAGGAGCCTCCATTTATTACGAGCACCCGCTTAAAGGTGATGATTTTCAGGAGGATATATACCAAGGAATAATTCAATACGAACTGTTTCTTCGCTATTATAAGCAAGCTTTTAAATTTACAGGACACCCACAAGCTTTTCATACAGTTGGCTCTAGTATGGCAGTTAAAACTTGGGCATACCAAAAACAGAGTGGTATGAACAAGAAGAAAGCAGGTGAGGATTTCTATTTCTTACAAAAAATCATTCAATTGGGTGATTTTATGGAGATTAATACCACTCGAGTCATTCCTTCACCGAGAACTAGTGACAGGGTTCCATTCGGTACCGGTCGTTCTATGCTAGAATATTTAGAAGGGAAAAGTTTAGACGATAGTTACAATTTTCAATCGTTTCGCGATGTGAAAGTATTTATAGAGTTGTTTTTAAAAGAATACGAAACCAATAA
>ENA-UOXV01004302-UOXV01004302.1-marine-metagenome-genome-assembly--contig:-NODE-4302-length-16449-cov-6.599976_pt1 | contig 16449 bp, 14 predicted proteins | sample MGYA00238165_ERZ766961 | MGnify/ENA primary metagenome ERZ766961 (study PRJEB28924, sample SAMN03173240) | marine metagenome | biome: Marine; feature: Water; material: Subsurface seawater | place: North... | reverse complement strand
CCAGACTGCTGTCCGATGTCCAGACGCTCGCCTCGCATCCCGTGCCTCCGAGCCGACCCTTGGCGCTGTAGTCAGATATTCCAAGATAATGTCCAATCCACTTGTTGGACGAGCGCACATATTGTTCCGCTGAAACCTTTGGGGCAGATGCAGTGTCTCTGCTCAGTACTTCAAGGATTGGAGCCTGATAGCTCGCTGCAGCCGTCCTGCTTGCAGAACGTTGCCCAACGGTTACTGCCACTCTTTGCGTCCCAGCAATTCCCGATGCCACGGCACATTTCAACTGGGAATCCGAAATCCATTGCGACATCTCAGCAGAAGAAAACCCTGATCGGCACATCACACTACTGTCATAATTGCCAAAGCGAAGACCTGTCAATTCTGCAGACTTGAGCCGTCCGGTCGGCAGCGTTGCATTCATCGCAGCGGTGATAGGGGCATCATAAGAGAGCACTGCGGTGGCGGTGCCGTACTGTCGAACAACAGTTATGATCGCAGAAAGAGTGCCGGCGATGCTGCGAGCAGCCAGGCAGATGAGTGCCGAGTTGCTCGTCCAGGTTGTCGCCTCTGATGCAGTGCTTCCGATGACACCAGCGACTGACGCGTCCCAGGCACCAAAGTTTGCGCCTGAGAGGATCACTGATGCGTTCCCGCGGGCCGGGAGGTTCCCCCATCCCTCTTCTGAAGAAGCGTTCGAGCGGTTTTGAGGCGGGTAACGTAAGGATGGACGTGAAAAGCCCTCCAGGAAAAAGCCGGAGCCATGCTGATGTTCTACCTCCAGACGAACGCTAAGGTTCCTGCCAAATCCCGGGCGAACGGAGCAGACAAGCGCCGTATCCGAAATCCAGATAGTTTCGGCGCATTGTGTATCACCGACTTTTGCCATTGGGGGAGGAGTGGCCCTCGTCATGGTAGCCGGTGGCACTGGACCGAAATGGTCACCTATGATTGTCACCGTCCCACCGCCAACTGTAGGCTGCGGCTCCCCAATAACCACAGTCACTCGTGGCGGAATGTACTGCAGAACGTGTCCTGGTAGCGTGTTGGAAGCCTCGATCGTGCTGCCGTCGCTCGTTTCGATCGCAACCCGGAATGTTCCAGTTGATCCAGAAACTTCGGGGTTCGCAAAGGGTCCGAGCCGAAAACCTACCTCGGTGCCGACATGGAATCCAGCACCAAAGCCATGGGCCCCTTCTGCGCTGCGTCTAACCAGAAGAGTTCCAGACTGCTCGATGGCTGCCTGCGGCACTCGCGTGGTTCGGTTCACTGTAACGGAAACAATTTCAGCCGCAACGGAGAAGTTGCCATCCGGACGTGCGGTATTAGCGATAAGAGGAAGCCCTGAGAAGGTGTAGTCGGGTGGCAGATAGATGCGCACTCGGAAGTCGGGCGGCAATCTTGTTGCGGCCTTGAGGAGGATGGACATATTGACCGCTGATGTATTGGCCAGGATGGTTGAAGGCTCGACCGACACGTTCACGAGCGTGCGTGGGGCGATGGTGAAGAAGAGTGTACCGCTCTGTGCCGCAGATGAATCAGCAGTCAACGTCGATCCTGAGGAGGCGCTCAACGTCTCTAAACGTAGCTCGCCAGACCGGCCTGCAAACGGCTGCGTGCGGATGCCCGTCAGCAAGAGCGAGAAGCGCGCCCCGTACGGAAGGACTTCTCCATCAGGTAGCCCCATCACCAGCAAAGCGCACAGCAGCCATGCGTGCTCGCTGCATTGGCCCTGCTCCACAGCGCGTAGATGAAGCGGCCCTGAGAGATTCGCGCCCGACGCTCCGCCAGGCAGAAAGAAACCCGGCGGGAATGTGATGATGAGTACCTGCGCTTCGATGGCGTCATTCCTCAGCGTTCTTGCGCCGACAAATGGGAGACGACGCGGATAAATCATGTGGGGTCAACCTCTGCATATCCTGGGCGAAGTCCAAGCCCTGAAGAGATCTGTATGTCCAGAAAGAGCTCACAGTCGTCCCCACTGACGTTACTTGACAGTGCCTTGGAGTGCACCGCCAGAGTCGACGGTCCAGCTTCAAGACCAGGGACTGCCAGTGCCTGCTCAATCGGCAGTCCATCCGCTCCTCCCTGCAGTGTGCGTACCTGCAAGTTTCCCGGCCCTTTTGCGTAGGAGCTTCGAATTCCTCGCACCGCTAGCGACACATTCCGCCCCGGACCGATTCTTGCGCCGCCCCTTCGTGTCACCACCAAAATTGGCGCAGTGTCGTTGTTTGTAGCTGCCAGCGCGAGTGCGCCACCCGCAAGATCGCAGCGAGTAAGGTCAAGTGTGGCTTTGCTCACGTCGAAACCCGAGGGAAACTGCAGCTCTACCGCCACGCTGCCCTCGCTCGGTAGACCCACCGCTCTGCAACCCAAGCCCAAAACACTTGGTGTCAATCCAGTTCTGGTCAGTGCTGCGTGCACTAGGGCTAGCTGTTTATTGAACATGTCAGAATGGGTCACTTGCCCGAAGTCGAAGGAGATAAAAAAGGTAGACTGATTGCTGAATGCAGTAAGCGGAGCGGGAGACACAGCAACGAAGGCATGAACGAGCGTCCCGGCCGAAACGTACACGCCTGGGATGGACAAGGCCTCGTCGATCACGAGCCCGCTGCTATCCAGCAACCGCACAACGAAACCCGGCGAATCTCCGCTCACAGGAGGACACGTTACAGAGTCGAGCGCCAGTACAAGCGTCCCGCCCTCTGGCAAAATCGAACCCCCTCTAGTGCGGTTCACCGTCAATTTGTGCCCGTCGACCAAAACTTTCAGCTCCCCATCCAAACCGAAGAGCGCCTTACCAGTGACTGGCGATACCGGGTTCATCGAGTCCGCAAATTTCACGTGGATCAGGCCATTGGCTGGCCATGGATTGCGATTTGACAGCGATACTGTAACTATAATGCGCGTCGCTACTCCTGCATTCATTCACGGAACGGGCCTATTCAGGTGGCTTCCAAATTGGCCCTCACAAGATGCATGAAGTGGTATGAAAATGGCATGCACTTCAATAAGCAAGGTTCCCGGATCAGTATTGTTGGAATGGGGAGAGGTTCTGAAACCTGCAATTGCTGGAGTGAGCGAAATGGATACATTTCCGAGCTGACCAGGATGCAATGTCGCGCGCGAAAAGTGCACAGACTTCGCATCAGTGAAGTCTCCCGCCTGGTTGGTTTGCTGAAGTGTCTCCGCGATCGCTCCTGCGGTGTGTCGATTGCCCAGCCCTGAAATCGTGAAGGAAACAAAGCTGTCTGGTGGAAGCGCCGCTCCCGCCCCATCACGTGCAAGCAAAATGTCTCCCTCAGTCGAAGTTGTGAGCGACAAGCCGCCGCTGACACCAACGACATCTTCCGCCATGGTAGCATTCCCGACCCAGAAGCCAGGAAGGGAAAGCACGATACGTCCGTCGCTAGGAAGCGTTGCAGCGGTGCGAAACGAGACCGAAACAGTCACATCAGACTCTCCTGTGACATTGCTAGAGAGGGCTAATGTTGGCGAATGTAGCTGTGGGATCGTCACAATAGCCTCCGTCAGGGCTGCTTCGCCTCGGCCGGCAGATGTCAGTGCAAGTATTCGACTGTGAACAAGCAAGCCTTCGCCTAAGACGAGCAGAGACACGCTAGAGGTATTGGCAGCCAGCGACTCGGAACGTAGGAGCGGTGAGAAAGACGCTGATGCAGAAAGCTCCAGCAGGTATGTCCAGCTGTCGCTCCCGCCTGTGTCTGCAGGCGCTTCCCAGGAAAAGTCGAGCTTCTGTGAGAACAGAGTCGATACTGAAAAGTTGCGGGGTGAAGTGGCAAGGCCCGGCAGCACATTCACTGCGGTAAGTGGTCCCGTCTCGTCGATGAGCCCTCCTTCAGCCTCACGGATTGCTACCCAGGGTTTCTCCGACAATCCGACCACGAAAGGGGCCAGAAGACCTGTCAGTATGACCTCAAGCGTCTCTCCAGCATTCAGCACTGTACCACCTCCAGCACGAATGATACGCACTGTATCACCGTGCACAGAGACATTCAAACGCCCGTCGATGTAAGAGCTGTTGGTCGCCATTACCTCGACCGAGCCACCCAGCCCAAACTTTGGCAGGTGAACGTCCAACCTACCAGTGGGCGACAGCCCGTTCCGCTCGCTGAGCGTCACTCGCACACTCACATTTACAGCCAGACCAGATTGCGCACCTTCTGCCGTCACACTTGCTGCCGCAAAATTGCCTGCCCTTATTGAGAGAGACTCTGCGAGCAATGCGTTCCCACTCATTTCAAAAGAAACGCCGGAAGCCTACGAGGTTGCAGGCTAAAGGTTGGGGCTCTTGCACACCAGCTAGGTCTTCAGCGCGCTCAATTGTGTGATTTCCGTCTCGTATCTGCGCGCGAGGTGTCCATGCGCCTTCCCAGCCAGGATTTTCGAGGCCTGTTGAGCGCAATACGATCAGGCGTGGGCAACAAGGGAGCGCCGCAAATGCTTGCTCCCAGCGAGTGGGCAGAGCCGGGCATGAGCCTATAATCTCGATCGAAATAACAGAGGTTACGCCCGCCTCGCTGCCGTCCCCGACACGTTGAACATGAAGCGCCTCGGGCCTAGGGGTAGGATGCAACTCAACACTCCCGTCGAACCCAGCGACGGAGCCGAGAGCCGCAGAAGCGAGGCCGAAACCCGGAAGATCGAGGATGATGGATGCCGAGGGCGGAAGTGGACCGCGCGTGAGGATCGACAGTATGGCGGTAACGGGAAAGGCGCCAGTCAGATTGGAAGAGAGGCGTAAGTCAGCGCTTGTGACCGTCGGAATCACGGGAGTTTCTTCAGTAGCGGCGAAGACACCTCTTCCAGAAGCGGTGATGGCCGCAAGGCGGAAGTAAAACAGCTTACCAACGGTCAACCGTCCGACACTGTACTCCCTTGTTTCTCCTACCAGGGAGCACCGCTCCAGCAAGTCTGGAGCAAAGCCTTTTTCGGGAGTCCATTCGAGAACCCACGATAGCACCAGCGTACCATCTGATTCGAGTGCCCCTGTATCATCGGGAAGGACCCAAACCAGCAACACTTCCCCAGCCAATGCCGGGCTGGCTGTCAAGTTGCGCGGTGCAGATGAGGCGCGTTGTATTCGCACCGCTGCCGTGAGTGTCTGCCGAGTCGCAACCACACCCAGTACTCAGCACAGCACTGTGATCGCTCATTGGATGCCAGAGTGGGCTAGAACCTCCGCCCCCAGCCCACGAATGTTGGCGGCACGCACTCCTACAGTATACGAACACGCGAGCGTGAGATCTTGGATCTCCACTGAAGTGATATTACCATCGACTGTCATCTGCTCTGGCTCGAAGCAGCTTTTCTCCACTACATTTGTCGCGCTCTGCGCCACGTGACAATACAAACAATTACGACGTACACATTGAATGCCTTTCAAGATTGAACGGGACATTGGCAAACCTGAGCGTATGCGGTGATCAGAAGTGCGATGAGAGGCCAGCTCTCGTCACCGCCACCTGTTTCTGCGGGGCGCGCATACACGATTGCGATCTGGGAAGCTGAGAGCAGAGAGACGTTCAGTGCCTTCACAACACCGGGCAGAACGATCGAAACCAGCGCCGGGGAGACAGCCCACTCGCCAGCAGACACCGCGTTCATCGCTCGCACCCTACCCGTGTAGGCTGTGCCTGTCACAAGAGCCCCACTGGAGTAGTTGTGCACGTTCCCCAAGATTGCACTTTCAACGACGCCTTGGGGTGCAACCAACTCCAACTCGTACCACACGCCCGCATAGTGACTTCCGCCTGAGCCATCATCGGCCGGAGCATTCCACTGAAGCACCATTGACTGACCCAGATGGTAAGCGAGCGACACGGCTCTTGCTGGCCCGGGCTTTCCAATCGCTACCACACCGCAGCTCGCCACGCGCATGTAAGGGGGCGCCTCATCACAACTTCCATCCCACGACGACCACGGCGACCACCCGCCGTTGTCGGGACCCGTGTTCCGCCCGCGCACCTGCGCTAAGTACATGCGACCCTTGACAAGGCTCGAAAAAAGGAGATGCCTTGTAGCAAACACCGGGAAAGAATTGATGCCAGTTCCGTTCTCCGAACCCTCCTGCGAGTCCGTAGTATACAGCGAGATCTCGTACCTGGCCGTCCCAGGCAGGCTATCACCAGACAGCTTCACCCGACGAATCCTGGGACACCAGCACGATTTGGTGCCGCAGTGCCTGAGAGTCGAACATTACAAGGCAGACACTTTTCATTTCATATTTAAGGTCATCAGACAGGTGGGTGCGGCACTCTGTGATGGCAGGGGCGCCTCCAAATGAAGCAGGAGGCGTCCAGGTCAAGTTCAGGACCAAGGCTCCGGCAACTTGAAGAAAAACGTCCTGTGGGGCTGAAGGCTGCCCGAGAATCTGCTCGGGAAACCAGCGAATTGTGTTTTTGATTACACGCCCCACATTTTGCTTTCGAGATGTTATGCGATTACGGAGCATGCAGCTACAGCGAGGGCTGTGGAAGCACCAGAGTGCTGGCATTAGCCGACGGCGCGCCGTACTTCAGTGAACCAAAAACACCGTGCGCAGCAGATACACGTACAAAATAGGTCCTCCCCTAGTTGTCGCTTCAGGTCATCATGGCAGGGTCCAGACCGCGGTGAATTCGCGAATTCAGTGTGCCGAGAGGGGTTTGCAAAGCAGCACCTGATCAAAGCCCGTCCATTCTTCACCTGTGACATTAAGTCTGTGTGAAGTGATCTTTTCTATGAACGTCGAGTGGCTGACGTCACGTGACATCAGCACCTGTGCGTGGATGGAGCTAGTCAACAGCAGATACAACCACAAAGCATGATACGGTAACAGGGCGATTTTCAGGAACACCCCGGTCAATCTGGCTGATTGCACCCAACCGCGGGGCGAAGTCACCTGAGCGGTTGCGTCACGCGCGGGCGATATCTCAAAACTGTCTGATGTCAAGACGATCATGTAGCTCTCGATCGGCGCCCCCTCCGTCTTGACGGGCGCCGAAAACGCCACTTCGATGTATGCACCACCAGCCATTCCTCCCCACACCGCGGTGATCGTTGGCGCCCCCGGAATTCCAATCACAACAGCCTGAGATGATCGCTCTGACTCGACTCCCACGAAGCTGTGAGTCGCGGACACCACAGCATAGAAGGCTTCTCCCTCTGTGAGTCCGCGCATGGAAATCTCTGCACGTGGTGGTGTGGAACCCGCCACGGAGAGGCTAGAGTCGGCATCGATGACCACAACGAGCACGTCCGACAGGAAGGCGGGGTCGGACGACAGCCGCACCTGGCAGTGATCACGGAGGCAGTTCGTGGCTGTCAAATCATACCGCGACACTTGCAGCGCTGAGCGAGGGACACAACTCGGCACGAGGGCCTCAGGCCGGGGGAGCACGCGGCCAAGCCGGGGGAGCACCGAGAAGGTGGAGATCTCTTGATACCAAAGAGCATTTGATGTCGCTTTCCCAAAGGGCGCCGGGGGTAACTCGAAAGAAAGCGTGAGAGTCCCCGGCTCCGTTGGGGAGAGCAGCAGCGACGTCGGGGCTGGGCAGCTATTCCAGAGAGCTGCGTAGGCGCCGCGGTCGGGCAGCCACTCTAGTCCAACCTGGAAGGCGGGCATGGTGGCATCGAGACTGTCGAAGGCCTGAACAGCCACAGAGTAAATCTTACTCGTGTCGAGTGACAATTGGCCTCCTCCGGCGTCAAAGAATTCGGCTTGCGTGGTTTTGCTGATTAGCTGGCTACTTTGCGCAGAAGAGTTTCCTCTCTGTCTCCCGCGGCCGAGCCAGAAGATTTAGCATACACGGCAATCGGTGGCACGGGGCTTCGGATGGGTCGACAGCGGGGAGCTCTTACGCCCCTAGAAATCCAAGGAATGTCCCAAGGGGTGGTTACGAAAAGAGGTGGCGGGGCCAACCCGCACAAAGTCGAAGTCCGTGAAGAGGACTTCATCGAAGTAGGACACCAGGATATCAAAACTTGGGTCACACACGCAGGACAGCAGTCAGTTATAAATTTCGCCATGGCCCTGGACCCCGCTGTACGGTAGGTCTGACCAAACTACTGCCTGGTATGTCTGCCGCCGTATGAGGGCGGTACCGTGCATAGGAGCCCGTGATTGACCAGATGGCTGTGGCCTCCAGGTCCCCTGTTCGCATGACGCCCGTCCCCGGCGAATCTGCATCTGCGTCTTGCCAACGTGTGATTGGAAAGGTTCTCGCCTGGGATTCTGCACTGGTATGTGCTGCATGGCGAGAAAAAGAAGAAGCTGCCCTCCCTGAGCTATGGCGGAGTATAGCTCGACTTGGTTTGTTGGAATTGGGAGAGATACCGGAATGCTGCGAGAGGAGGAGCAGTAGCATCCCAAGAGCCAGCACACGATACAGCATGTAAAGTCGTGATGGGCAAAAAGCAAGTCGCTACTATGCCGCAGAGAGTGCCTGGGATCGTTGACCTTCAACTTCTGTAATCTAAAGACACCGCGCGACTGATTTTGCCATTGACAAAGCCAGCACGGCACGTGGGCAAGATCGCTGGCGCGCGTCGGTCGTCTCTGAACGAAAGTGTCCCATCCTGGATGTATAGCAATGGGCTCTGAGCCCTGCAATGGTTTTACGCTTCAAGAACCATGCTGGTATCAGCAGCATAACCTTCTCAGCATATCCTGCTGGCTGTCCACCTTGAATTTCATTGGATGTCGGGCTTGGACTTCGTCTCAGCGACTGGTCAAGGGACACACAGCAGCTTGGCATACAACTGCAACAGCATCAGAGTATGCCCGCCCTGCTTTGGACAAAAGGAGGACCCCAAGGGGATACCAGTCCCTCCCCGCGGAGTTGCACTCGGACCCAACACCCTTTCGAAATGGTCACGTCCTGATTTCTTGCGATCAAATCCTTCTGATAAGGCCGTCTTGCGCACGCCGGCACGAAAGAGCTGATCTTCAACCTGAACCAGATGCTAGGGCTGGAGCTCCCCCCACGGGTGCTCTTCCCGGCAGTGCGGCGCTGTGGCGAAGCCCCGAAGCGGACGAACTACACGCTGGGGCACAACCACGTGCAACACAAGTGCGCCACTCGGCAACTGACGGGAGACTCATGACGATGAAGAAGACGAGAACCAGGCTCCCGGTGGAGCGCGACGCCACAGGGACAGCTCACCGGCGACCGGACATCGGGCTGAAACACAGCCCCTTCCCGCAGCTTGGCGGCGCAGCAGGCGAGCGTGCACCTTTCTACGGGTCGGGCCGACAGAGGATAGCGCTGAACATCGCACTGGTGTCCCCGGCCACAATCCGGCAGGGCGACGAGCTCTCACGCGGAGAAGGTGGCGAAGCACGCGCGGTGGCTGAGCGACCAAGGCTGGGACTTTGCGCCCCTGGTGTTCTCCACCTCGGGCGTGCCAATTGCCGACTCCCTCCGCTTCCTGGACCTTCTCGCGGAGCAAACGGTGCATGAAATCCAGGCACGGCGGAACGGAATGCTCCTCCAGAATACAGGCGCGATCATGGGAGCGAACTTCCCGACAAATACATGGGGCAGTTCTCTCACGCCTCAAAGCAGAGTTCCCGCTCGTGGTCATGAAGGCAGGTTGTCTCCGGGCGCTGGAGTCCATTCAGTTCGCCGAGGCGATGCCAGCTCCCCCGCCCCCGGCACCGGGAGCGGTCCCGGTGGTTCATGCGAGGGCGATTTGTCTGGCTGGGGTTGTGCACCCCGCTGCGGCACGAGTTAGCGCAGGTTCCGGATCCGGCCCAGCCGGAACGCCAGGTTCAGGGTTTGGTTTCGGCCGAACGGGCCCCGGTGCAGCCGGGGCCCGAAACTCGGCCGGGCTCAGGCGCAGGCCCAAGCTCAGGGACAGTTTCGGGCCCCGGTGCAGGCCCCGGTTACAGCGCGGGGTCCGGAGGCCGTCTTCGTACGAGTTTACGTTTTTTACTAACACATATTCAACAACCTACGTTTTCTTTCATCTTGCCAGCCTATCTGTTGTGCAAGGTCCGAAAGGCACGCTGGACAGCTGTGCTCTCTTCATATGAGTCACTATTTTGCGCCGCATGCTCAAGAGTATCAAACTGTCGCCCCTTGCAGTGTTTTGCATCACCCCCACTTACCATCTTTGAGCGACGCAACCTGTTTCCTTGGCCTGCGATTTCCGAAAAATGGAGTCGTCTTGGCTTTTTGAAATGCGCTGGGCCTTCACATCGGGCAAGATCGCGGCGATTAATCCTCCCCTTCAATTTGACGTCGCTGATCCTTTCATCGATTTGATGGCCGCCTTCAGCAATACTCGAAGAATGCGCTGCGCCAACATTGAGTTCTCCCCACACATTCGAACCCCCCTTCTCTGTCGTAGGACTCGAAGGACTGTTCTGGCGGATTGAGGCGTGATCCGGCACATTCCGGAGGGAAAAGAGATGTGGAGCTGCTTCAGCGAGCCACCTGAGAAGTTTGTCCAACTCGACCTTGAATATCAAAAATTTGGTAACAAAGGTATTGAGTTGCAATACTACTTCAACAGCTTAGCCACGAATCGAGGGTGTTCAATATGATGGGCAGCGGGAATCACGCAGGTTCAACGCCGGTTGCGCAGTGGAGATACGGACGAGATGTAGCAATCAATTGCTGGTACACCAAGAGAGGAGGAGGGAGGGCGGACGAAGATAGCACGGAATGGCGATGGATCCATGCAGTAGTACTGCGAATCCGATGGCCAATCAATCCAGTCGCGGAAGAAAAGAGGGGAGGAGCATGAGACATGTGCGAATCAATCGATGATAGCAATGAATGATTGGGAAACGTACTTCGAGAGGCAGCATACGAATGCATGGCTTGAAAGTGAAGGTGCCTCCGCTGAACGCTTGACTGGGTGGGCTCTGGACGCGCCTGGCCCCCGATCATAGGTAGTATCTCGAGAAGGTGCTGGAAGAAGTCGCGTCGAGAACCCTTTGTATTGTGCCGCATTGAAGAAATATCCCTGCATTGCAAGGAAAGTCAAGAAAACTTGATTGTTTGAACAGGGATGCTGAAGGCGGACCTCGCACACAGCACGTCGCAGAGACTGAAGACCTGCAAGATGTCCCCCAGCTGCATTTCTTCTGAACGTGTTCCTCTGTGGCGAATTCGCCTGAGTTTCGCTGTTTTCATCCTGGTGATCTTCGATTCCTCGCGATAAACGGCCCAACTGATGTCGCACCTGAACACGAGTGTGATTTAATTTCAAAAATGGAGAGCAACCGCAGATGGACCCGACATTCCTGTCAAGATTGGGACACCTCGAGAGCGCGCGACAGAATCTTGTGCTGAACATAATTGGCCTTGCACCATTCTTGCCTGAAAAGGACATTGTTGTGTCTTTGAGATTAGGCCACAAACAGAAACCGCAGCGTATGTATAAGCACAAACATCGCAAGAGCATTTCGCCGAAAGCAGCGTGGCAACTTCGGGCGGGACGAGCAACGTGCAACCGGCGGCACGCCAATGGTCCATGATGTTGAGAAGTGTCAGGTGGTCCTGCGTTGACAAGGCTAACGGTCAGCGACTTGCGATCATGAAATGATGGACTGGTCGCAACTTCAGCAATAGATGTCAAGCAGCCGGCCGACCGATTCAGGGACGGTGAGACGGTCGAAAGTAGCTTCGAATTCTTCTTGCTGACCAGGAGGTGTGAAGAAGAGAGCCTGCTGCCCTCCGACAGAAACCAGCGCAACGACCGACAGCGCAAGCGACAGGCAACCGAATGCCCGCGCTGCCACCAACACCTTCGCTAGGGGCGGATCTAGCGGAAAATGTACCAGAGCTCGGCCAGTCGCAGTGATAGTGCCCTGCGTGCGGGGTCAGTCAGTATCATACAGAATTAATGTGGCTGAGTAATGTGGGTCGATCAAAAATTTCTGAAGTACCTCAGCGTCAAGAGCGCCGAGCAGAAAAAGATGGTGGAGAGCGTGGAGAAAGTGATGGCGTGGAGGCGGGTCCAGGAGGTCAAAACGCATCACGTCCTTGACACCGAGCGACTTGAGCAGCAGGATCACGTTGCTAAGGTTACACCTCTGTTCCCAAGCGAGTGTGCACCTCAAATTTTGAGAAAGCTATGCTGCACGCGGCGCCGCCGAGCACCGAGCGGCAGGGAACATGGGCCGCGACCTGGATCTCCGGGACCGGTGCTGGAAGCATTTCCGAGCGGAAGGCGTGCTCCGTGAAGAGACGGAGACATTTGCCGGGGGCAGTGCGCCCCGCACGCCCCGCACGCTGCTGCGCGGATGCTTGTGACGCCGGTACAAGCAGGAGCTGCTCCTGGCCGAGTGTAGCGTCGAAGGCAGAGACGCGCGCGAAGCCTGCCACACGCGACCGTGAAGGCGGCGGAAGGGATTGGGAGAGGACAATTGCTACAGTGTGGTGATGAGAGAGGATGCGCTTCAAAAGGAAGCAATCAAATTGCAACCTGATGCGGCTAGGTGCGAAAACGCGGCAAGGGGAGCAGCGGGCAAGGGGAGGCACCAGAGTCGATGACCACCGTGACGCCTGGGACCGTCAGCGATGTCTCGGCTATGTTTGTGGCCACCACAATCTTGCGCGAGTCGCTACTCGTGGCGAAGATTCGAGCCTGGGCGTCCGCAGGAAGGGCGCCAAAAATGGGAAGGACCTCGAAGGGAGGAACCGTGACGCCGGATGCGTTGAGCAGGGCAGCGCGCTCTTTGAGGAAGAAGCAAGTGGCCTCCACCTCCTCCTGTCCTGGCATGAACACCAGCACATCGCCGCCCTGAACACCCACAGCGACGTGCTCGCGCAGCGCGGTGCGCACGGCGGCACGGATGAAGTCGTCGACGTGCGCGCCTGCGTGCTCGATCTCAACAGGAAACATGCGACCCGCCACCTCGAAGACCGGCGCGCCGCCAAAGAATCGTGCAAACTTGCCCGCATCCAAAGTTGCGGAAGTGACGACTAAGCGCAATTCTGGGCGACGCAGGAGGAGATGGCGCAGCAGAGAGAGCAGAATGTCGGAGTTCAGGGAGCGCTCATGTGCCTCGTCCATCACCACGGCCGCATACTCAGGGAGCGTGGGCGCCGCCAGCAGCTCGCGCAGCAGGAGGCCGTCGGTCACGTACTTGATGCGTGTGGATCGTGACGAGGCCTCCTCAAATCGCACGGCGTACCCGACCCCCACCCCGACTCGCTCGCCTCTCTCCTCTGCCACGCGCCGTGCCACGCTAAGTGCCGCCACGCGCCGCGGTTGAGTGCACACTATCATGCGCGCGCCACCCGCGCCCTTGCCCTCCCAGTGAGCCACATCATGCAGCATTTGCGGCAACTGCGTTGTCTTTCCGCAGCCGGTGTGGCCCACCACGACCACCACTTGTGCCTCTCGAACAGCTCGCATGAGCTCCCGGCGGCACTGCCAACCAAGACCGCAGTCAATCCGCCGGCGTTCTGCGTGCGCAGGCGCTTGGACCGACCGGCTGCCCGCTGGAGCATCGAGAGGACACAGGAGGAGAGAGCACAGGAGGAGAGGGCATCTCCAACGATGGGCGGGGCACCTCGTGGATGGGGAGGTGCTCCGGCCGAGCTGCAGCGCGCAGAGGCGGCAAGGGGGGGGGCGGCGAGTGGGGCGGTGCGGGGGCCAGCGCCGGGGGCGGCGCCAGATGCGGGTGCCAGAGGCCATCGCGGCCCTCTGATCCAGCCAAGAAGGAGCTCAACAAGGGACCCGGCTGATCGCCTAGGCACACGCTGGGCTGAGGTGCCTCCTTGACGAGAGTTGGGGCGGCGGATGGTCCCAGCAGGCCTTCAACGGAGCGCTGGTGCGAGCGCTTGTCTCGAAACTCTCGGACCGACGCACAGTTACGGCGAGCCAACACAGCCATCGGCGATTCCACGTCACGACATAGTATTCTCATCATCCCGACACGATTCCTGGAATCTTCGCCATCTTGTGTTATCTCTGCTTCCGCTTTAGACTCATGATCCCGCAGATGTTGTTCCTCGACCCTGTTCCACAGCTCGTATTGTGAATGGGAGAGCGGTCGGCGGGGGCGATTGGGCGCGGATCCTGAAGTGATGGGGCTTACGCAAGAAAGCGTGGGGTGGCAACAGGACGGATCTGTAGGACACGAGCAGCGTCGAGCCGGTCGGCAAGAGGGTCAGACGATGCCCGGTGCTTAGCACGAAAGGCTGACAGAGAGAGCGCGCCAGCCTTGACAGCCTGCATGTCGCCCCAGCGGTCCTCCTCTCGGCTCCGAAATAATTCCTGCGCCACACACGCTTTTTCCTGCTCCAACTGCAGTGCACCTACCGACTGCTGTGCTTCAACCTCATCCATCGTTGCTGCCTTCCGCTCCGGTCGGGCCTGCGCCACAATGAGCCGGCGCCCGCCATGCACGAACTCTCCCCGCGCTGCGTGCGCCAGCAGCCCCATCGCCAGGCCCTTGGAGCGCATCGACACGAACCTTCCCTCGTCAAGGTAGCGCCACGTTATGTCAACCTTCGGCACCACGCGCTGGCGAGCCCGAGCACAGAAGGATGACGAGACTCACCCGAAATTGTCGCCCCCTTCAGCGTTTAGCGTGGCAACAGAGCTCTTGTCATCCCCCCGCCTGCTTCCCAGATCTCGTGTGTCCCCAGGTCCCTGAGCGATGTACACGTCTGCAACGTCTCGGCATCCTCCAAACAGCTGCAGCAGATCCTGCCCCTCTCAAAGATATCAGCCTTTCCGGCATCCGCAAAGCGCGTCTAGCAACGCACACTGCCCACGCTGGACTGGGGAAAGTGCCTGCCGGGTAGTTCCAGTCGGGAGATTCCCGATGAAGAGCCGCCTATCCAAGTCTTCCGTCTTCCACACGGTGCGTCTCTCTCTTTCGCTCCCGCTCCTGCCGCGCGTGGACCTGCCTTTTGCCTGTCGCGGTCTACAGATCTGCGTTTCCGCAGCTCCACGCGGACAGTGTCCTAGTTGCAGCCCCCACGGCTCGCCTGGTGCCTCGCGTTCCTCCGATGCCCCGCCCCGTAGCGCGGCCCAGAGCGCCCATGCAGCTCCTGTCTGGGCTGGGCCGGTGCACAGAGCAGAAGTCAGCAGATTCACACTGCCTGACCGACCAGTATGCAGAAACGCTAGGACAGCGAAGAGTAGAAGTACGTTTGTCTGGCAACGGGGCATGGCCTCACTCCCTAGACCTCGAGAGTCTGCGAGACACCATGAGGCCTGGGATGGATCCAAAAAACAAATCGGGTGGTCAAATCCCCTTGAGGCGGGTTTAGGGTAGGAGCTCAGCTTCTGCGAGTCTTTTTTCTCCGGCTGTCTCTGAGCCTCAGAGTCTGAGGCTGACCACAACTGGTCCGGTCGCAGATGACCACGGTTTATGGGGCGCGGCTGCCAACCTCGCGTCCAAGCACCTGGGCCACGGGAATGTAATCGAGTAGCTGCACCTCGTCGCATCAGTGCAATGCTGGATCTCACTTGGGCTCCTTTCAGCAAGCACGTGACATGCTCTTTCCTGTTGCTGAGCAGTTCGGCTTGGGTACATGGGTCGAATATGGGCGAATAGCTGGTTCTGGCGTGTATAATAGTGGTATCAAATCGTGTTGTACCTACTGCGCGCAGTGATAATGACTCGGACGCGCACCTCTCCAGCATGCAGACAGATGCAGAGACAAAACTGGTCCGGCTGCCCTTCCGACCAAGAGTCACCCGCCTCTCCGGCCCCATACTGTGCCATTCGGCTGATTTGTTTTCTTTCCCACTTCGAAACGACTGGTTTAGTCGTCGAGGTAAACTTGGGACGGGCTACAGTTGGATCACGCCAAGAAGGCTGTAGCAGACGCAAAGTCTCGTATGGAGGCTTTGCGGAAGCGGCGGCAGGATCTCAAAACAAGCGGACGAAGAGGTCGCCAATTCTGACAAGGCGACTGAGAACGTCATGGAGCTTGAGGACAAAGCAGGGACCATCGGAGAGAAGGCCGAGGAGGAGACCAACAAGATCAGCGTTGTGAAAGAGGCTGTTGTAAAGGAGATGAAGTCTGTACCTGAGCTGCTGACGAGCGCTGCGGCAGAGGAGGACGAGGCGGCACGGCTCAAGCGGCGCGCTCACGAGAAGCTCTACGACTCGCGGCGCAAGACGGACGAAGCAAATCGGTTGGACCGTGTGGCAGCGAAGAAGGAGCGAGAGGCGAAAATGATCCGTTCTCGCCCTGTTGCGATTTTAGAAGAGAACATCAGGCTTTTTGACTCCCAAGGTGCGTGCCCGCCCCCGTCTCGACTCGCCCCAATCTGCCCCCCTCGAAGGCATCGCTCGCCGGACACCAAAGCAGTGGCTCAAGTTGCTGTACTGTTGGGGCGCAGGTACGGGACGCACAGCGCGAACATGTGCTCTCCAAAAAAGACGCTGCAGAAGCTGCCAAGGAGGCGAAAGAGGAGCGGGCAGCCGCGCGAGCCAAGCTGGCGGAGAAGGCTGAACAGACTGCTGAGCAG
>ENA-UOXV01004301-UOXV01004301.1-marine-metagenome-genome-assembly--contig:-NODE-4301-length-16453-cov-4.471521_pt1 | contig 16453 bp, 18 predicted proteins | sample MGYA00238165_ERZ766961 | MGnify/ENA primary metagenome ERZ766961 (study PRJEB28924, sample SAMN03173240) | marine metagenome | biome: Marine; feature: Water; material: Subsurface seawater | place: North... | reverse complement strand
TTGGGGTGCGTAATCCGAGGTGAGACCTCTCATTATGATATTGTCTGTGGAGAAAGTGCACGGGGCTTATCCATACTAGGTCTCGATAGAGGACTAGCTATAGGAAATGGGATACTGACTGTTAATACTTGGAAACAAGCGTGGGCAAGGGCTTCTGTAGCTGATAAGAATAAAGGTGGAGATGCTGCGACTGCATGCCTATCTCTGGCAGCTATAAAACAAAGGTACCTCGAGTGATAAATGATGAAGAAATATTAGACGAAGCTGAAAAGTCGGCTATAAATAGTTCCAGAACGGCGGCTCGCCTGAAAGCTGTTCAGGCAATCTACCAAATCGCTATGACGGGGGAACCTTCAGATTTGGTGGTAGAGGAATTTATTCAATATAGATTACCAATCATAGACAAGAGCTCCACCTTAGGCTTTCCAGATATTGATTTATTTCGTGATTTAGCGCTAGGTACTGCGAGAGAGATGGAGGAGCTGGATGCTCTCATAACCAATGTTTTGGTTGATAGATGGAGTTCGGATCGATTGGAGAGCACCCTGCATGCGATACTACGGGTGGGAAGCTACGAACTACAACACCATTCTCTTACTCCTTCTGCTGTCGTTATAAGTGAATATCTTGCAATTACTCATGCTTTTTATGATGGTAAAGCCGTGGGGTTAGTAAACGGTGTTTTGGATGCAGTCTCCCCCAAAAATTCATAAAAATTGTAAGGATCCGGTATGGGGTTGGATGAATTTGATCGAATAAAAAAATACTTTAAGCCGCTGGCTTCTGCAGAGCGTGGGTCACTAGACTTACTAGATGATGCGGCAGTATTACCAATAGGAAGTGATTCTGAGCTTGTAATCTCAACTGATGCCTTGGTAGAGGGCATTCACTACGTTGGAGATGAAGATGCCAGTTTAATTGCCCAAAAATCATTGCGAACAAATTTGTCTGATATGGCTGCGATGGGAGCAACGCCTTGGGCCTATACATTGTCATTAATTCTCGACCCTCTAAAAAAATGCTCAGCTGATCAATGGCTGGACAGTTTTGTGGCTGGTTTGCAAATTGATCAGAATAAATATGATGTTCGCTTGATCGGTGGGGACTCGGTCGTTGGGGCCGGACCGACTGTGATTTCTATAACAATTATAGGTAAATTGAATAATAAAGGTCCCCTTGTAAGAAGTGGGGCATTGCAAAATGATGACATCTATGTATCTGGGACGATTGGTGATTCGGCTGCAGGTTTGCAAGTTATAAAAGGATCTCTAGATTTTCTTGACCTTTCTGATCAGATATATCTAAAAAATCGTTATTATCTCCCGCAACCCAGAGTTGCATTAGGTTTGGCTTTGGTGGGGTTGGCGTCTGCAGCTATGGATGTTTCTGATGGGCTTATCCAAGATATGGGGCACCTGTGTTCCGCTTCAGGTCTGGCAGCTGTGATAAATTGGCCGAATGTTCCATTATCGCCGCCGGTAATAACGCTACTAGAAAGCAAAAGTATCTCCATTTCGGCAATAATAAATGGGGGTGATGATTACGAATTATTATTTACAGCTCCCAGTATTTTAAGGCCAGACATAGAAGAATTATCAAAAAAAACAGAAGTGCCCTTAACGCGAATTGGTTACATGACTGAAGGTGCTGATGTTCTATTAATGGATAAAGAAAATCAGTTAATATCTTTAGCAGGAGCAGGCTTTAAACATGCATAAACTATTGTCTGCTTTCATTAAAGTGTCCTTGTATCTGGGTTTCTTTTCTAATGATTAGGATAATTATTATTATTGTTGCACTGATCACTGTTATTTTCGGGGGAGGTTTCGGTATTGTTACTTTTGCCCCTAGAGTGTTACCAAAACCGGTTTTAAATTTCTTAGGTGTAACCTTGCCGCCAGAAGAGAAGGTAGCCGACCCAAAGATACGTCCAAGTGCGACTGAAACCGTATTAATTGATATTGACCCACTTCAGATACCATTATTCAGAGATGGCGCAGTAGATCGATCTTTATTTATGCATATAATGATTGAGGTGAGGAGGGGGGGTGATGCAGACCTTGTCAACAAGGAGTTGATTAGGATCATAGATTCCTTTCTAACTTATGTTCACGCTTTAAATGCCTTGAACATAACACCAGGTGTAAATGATAGGGCTTTTTTAAAGGAACGGCTATTAGTTAAGGCTTCTGAAATAGTAGGCCCTGGAATAATAGTGGATCTACTTTTTGTGAATATTTTCGAACGACCTTTTAATTAATCTCGCGTGAATAAAACGGATTAATCAGAAGGATTAATTGGTATAATTGTGAGTTGTGAATATAATTTGATTCGATAACGATTATGAAAAATACGGTAATTTGATATAATCTTAGTTTTTGAATAATTAAAATAAAACAAAAAAATTGTATAGTTTTATTTCATTTTGATTCTATCTGAAATTACGCCGATGGCCCCACAATTAATGTTTAACTTAAAAATAATAATTTTTCTTATTGATATATATAGGGAAAAGAAAAAATTTAGAAATCAAAATTTGTGAAATTTGTTGTTTTTTAAGTTGTTACAGACGATGTCTCACATAAAAACGTATTATCATAGGGATAAAAAATAGCTGGTTTTTTAAAAGTTTGGTTAAAAATATGCTTGTTGGAGTTGCTATAAAGATATTTTTTGGTATTGTCCCGCGCTACACCTTAGGTCTCTTTGGGTTAAGAGTGTTTGTAGACTAAATTGTTCATGTTTGACAAAATTTGTAATTAAACGTAAATCGAAAAACGAGGGATCTTCCATCATGACCGAATTATTCGCTCTCGTGATCGCCTGCGGGCTGATCGCACTGGCTTATGGCATAATAGCTTCCAGAAGCATAGTTGCAGCAGATGCTGGTAACGAAAAGATGCAAGAAATTGCTGGCGCTATACAAGAAGGTGCGGCTGCGTATTTAAACAGGCAATATATTACCATTGCTGCAGTTGGATTGGTGGTTACAATCATTTTGTGGTTCACTCTAGGGCTAGCGGTTGCGGCAGGTTTTGTTATCGGCGCTGTTTTGTCTGGTATCGCCGGATATGTGGGCATGAATGTTTCGGTGCGTGCTAATGTTCGCACAGCACAGGCAGCAACTGTAGGTTTATCTCCAGCCTTAAATATAGCGTTTAAATCTGGTGCAGTAACCGGTATGTTGGTGGTTGGTTTGGGTCTCTTGGGAGTTGGTGGTTATTACTTCTACCTTTTGGAAATTTTTGATTCTGCCACACCGGCAGGTTTGCGCCATATATTGGAGGCTCTTGTTGCCCTCAGCTTTGGGGCTTCTTTAATCTCTATATTTGCCAGACTTGGGGGTGGAATTTTCACAAAAGGGGCTGATGTTGGTGGTGATATGGTTGGTAAAGTTGAGGCAGGCATACCAGAAGACGATCCTAGAAACGCTGCCTCAATCGCGGATAATGTCGGCGATAATGTTGGTGACTGCGCAGGCATGGCGGCAGATTTATTTGAAACTTACGCCGTTACCATTGTTGCAACTATGCTATTAGCGGCCATATTTTTTGTTGGTGAAACTAGAACAACAATGATGCTGTACCCACTTGTTATTTGTGCGGTTTGTATATTAGCATCTGTAGCTGGGACATTTTTTGTTAGATTAGGCGCGGATGGAAAAAACATCATGTGGGCGCTTTACAAGGGTTTCATTTCTAGCGCAATTATTTCTGCCGTTTTGATAGGGATTGTTACCTGGAAAATGCTTGGGTTTTCCCAGGTTTACACTCTGCCTGATGGGGCTGAGACTTCAGGAAGAATGCTTTTTTATTGTGCGTTAGTTGGTTTAGTTGTTACAGGCTTATTGATTTGGATTACGGAATACTATACCTCGACAGAATATCGGCCGGTTAGAAGCGTCGCTAAATCATCTGAAACAGGGGATGGAACGAACGTAATACAGGGACTTGCAGTTTCAATGGAGGCCTGTGCAGTTCCCGCTATAATTATTTCTGGAGGTATCCTATCATCTTATATTTGGGGTGGTATATTTGGGGTTGGTATTGCTGCTACTTCTATGCTGGCGCTAGCTGGAATGGTTGTAGCTTTGGACGCGTATGGGCCAGTGACAGATAATGCTGGAGGTATCGCGGAAATGGCAGAACTACCAGAGAGTGTTCGAACCACTACAGACGCTTTAGATGCTGTTGGGAACACTACAAAAGCCGTGACAAAGGGTTATGCTATTGGATCAGCTGGTCTAGCTGCACTTGTTCTGTTTGCTGCATACACGGAAGATCTCAAGTATTATTTTCCTGATCTTGAAGTTAAATTTATTCTTCAGGATCCATATGTGGTAATTGGTTTATTTATCGGCGGAATGCTGCCGTACCTTTTTGGTTCAATGGGGATGCAAGCCGTTGGAAGAGCAGCTGGGTCTGTAGTAGAAGAGGTTAGAAGACAATTCAGAGAAAACCCCGGCATAATGGAGGGAACCGTAAAACCCGAGTACGGTAGAGCCGTCGATTTACTTACCAAAGCGGCTATTAAAGAAATGATTGTGCCTTCTCTTTTACCGGTTTTAGCCCCTGTAGTGATGTATTTTGTTATAAAAGCTATTGGTGGCCAAGCAGCTGCTTTTACATCAATTGGAGCCATGCTTTTGGGTACAATAGTAACAGGTATATTTGTGGCTATATCAATGACCGCGGGCGGGGGTGCTTGGGATAACGCAAAAAAATATATAGAAGATGGTAATCACGGCGGTAAGGGCTCTGATGCCCATAAAGCTGCCGTCACCGGTGATACAGTTGGAGATCCATACAAAGATACCGCTGGACCAGCAGTTAACCCCATGATCAAAATTATTAATATCGTGGCTATTTTATTGCTAGCGGCATTAGCCTCATAAAATAAGTGGTGTATAAAAATTATGGGGGTCTAAGTCTTACCTAGGCCCCCTCGCTTATTTATTGGGGAGTGCTATTATTAAAGCGTCCTATGTTCCCAAGGAGCTGCTGGAGAACACCTATTTCCTGCCCTGCTGTCGATGTTTCCTTATCTATATGCTCTATATCTCTTTTGTCTTTTTCGCTAACTCTACTGATGTTCGTAACAACATTTTTGCTATCGAAAGTAATCTTAACTACCAGTCTAGATATTAATTGATCTCCAAAAAAGACGGTCTTCTTTAGGTCTGATCCCATATAAATCCAGGATAGGGATCCAAAGTCATTTTTAGTGGATGGAGGTCCCAGACTAGCGCGCACTTGTTCTTTTTTAGTTATCCCTGGTATGATGTTGTCGAGTGCCTGAGTGTCCACTCTTTTTCCATGATTTTCAATTTGAAGTGAGCAACTTGCTAATAATCCAAGAGCTATCGGCATAAGGTAAACTTGTTTTAGTTTAAGTAGCTTATTGTGAGTATGCATTATATTATCAATCTTAGCGAGTGTGGCAGATACAATAAAAACCTTTAGTCAGTAACTCAAAAATTTGGTGCTTTAAAATTAAATTTTAGGTACTGATCCTATTGATTTTTTTCTGTGAGCCTTAACTCAGAATAGTAATTGAAGTTTAAAATTAAGGCTAGGATATAAAATGTTTCAATGGTTTAAAAAACAGTATGAAACAGAAGGCATAGAAAAAATATATAACATAGTCGTGTCACAATCTCGACGTCCAGAATTGTTTGCAGAGTTTTCTGTAGCGGACACCCTAGATGGCCGTTTCGACTTATTGAGCTTACACATGTGTTTGATTTTTAAAAGGCTAAAATTAGAAGATAATAGTCATAAACAATTCTCTCAATTATTGTTCGATTTCATGTTTCAAGATATGGATCGGTCACTACGAGAAATTGGAGTAGGTGATCTTTCTGTGGGTAAACGAGTTAAGGAAATGGGGAGGGCATTCCTTGGTCGTCTAGAGGTTTACGAGACAGTCATAAAGATTAATGACATCAGTTTAGAAGAGGCTCTTATTCGAAATGTATACAGGAGTGATCCGTTACTGTCGCAAAATGCCTCTAAGCTCGCACATTATGTTCGTCGTGTCGACGCTAAGTTAGCTGATATACCTATTGAATTGTTAATAAGGGGCGAATTCACATTTGAATTCAGATAGTAGTGGTTGGGTGAGTTTTTAATCGAATGACAGAGATATTAAAAAATGACTTATCATGTCAAATTCATTTAATATACTCGAGTAGTCTCTCTGAACCGATAGAAATTGAGCTGAGGGCTAATGCAGATGAACTTAGGAAACTTGCAGATAGGCTGGACTTAAAATCAATAAGAAAGTTGACATCATCGATACTGCTAATGAACGTGGAGCCTGGAGTTTTTAAGGTTACTGGGATTTTAGACTCAGACTTTCTTGTGTCCGACTTGGCTAATGGTGAGAATCTGGAGTTCTCAGTGAATGATCCTTTCGAGGAATTATTCGCCTTTAGCGAGTTTTTTAATGAAACTGTAAATAGGGATAAAAATAAGCAATTTGATTTTGAATTAATTGAGAATAACATTATAGACCTTGGCGAACTAGTGTCACAAAATTTATCTCTAGCATTGGAGCCTCTTTTTATCAATTCGTATGGTGTTGCCGAAGAAAACGTTGTTTTTTCTGATGATTTTGATGATGAAAAAGAAATCCCTAATCCGTTTTCAGTATTAAGGGATTGGAAAGGAAACTTAAAAAAATAATTTGTGTTTCTAGTTTTATTCGTAAGAAATTATATTTTTTTTCTTAATAGTAGTTTAACTTGAGCCTAGAGAGTTGTCATATTGGTTGGTTTTTGTGCGAGAATGTGTTTGGCTACCTTCTTTCGCTAGGTTTATTTAGCATGTTGCCATAAAAAATAGGGTACGGTTACCAATAAAAATGAAATCCAAAATTACAATAGCACTAGATTGCATGGGCGGTGATGAAGCTCCTCAAATGGTAGTAACGGGGGCTGAAATAGCTGTTGAACGCATGCCCGATATTTTTTTCGTTCTTGTAGGAGACGAAACTGAGTTATCCCCCTTGATCAAAAGTTCTAAACACCTGACTGCAAGTAACCATAAAATCATCCATACTAAAAATAAAGTAGCGGCTGACGATAAACCTTCTGTAGCGTTGAGAAGTGGAAAAGATACCAGCATGCGGTTAGCCATAGATCTTGTTGCGGAAGGAGACGCTCACGGGGTCGTTTCCGCTGGTAATACCGGAGCATTAATGGCTATGTCTAAATTAGCCCTTAGAATGTGCCCTGGCATAGAGCGCCCCGCTATTGCCAGTTTCTTTCCAACGTTGCGAGGAGAGAGCTGTATGCTGGATTTAGGGGCAAATATAGAATGCAGTTCAAATAACTTAGTTCAATTCGCTGTGATGGGTGAAATTTTTGCTCGGATTGTTTTAGGTATCAACAAACCATCAGTGGGACTTTTAAATGTTGGTTCAGAAGAGCAAAAAGGGCACGAAGAGTTGCGCGAGGCCGCTACGGTTTTAAGAGAATCAGCTGGGTCCTTGAAGTTTTTTGGTTTCATAGAAGGTAATGATATTACTGCTGGGACTGTGGATGTTGTAGTCACCGACGGTTTCACCGGTAATGTGGCGTTGAAGGCCGCTGAAGGAACTGCTCGTATGTTTACCCATTTTTTACGTTCGGCATTTCGGTCTTCCATTCTTACTAAACTAGGCTACCTTTTATGCAAGACAGCTGTTATGCAATTAAGAGAACGTATGGATCCCCGACGTTATAATGGTGCTGTTTTCCTAGGTTTGAATGGTATAGCGGTAAAAAGTCATGGTGGGACAGATGCCCTGGGTTTTGCAAACGCCATTGGAGTTGCGTCTGATATGGCTAAGTATGGTTTCCTAGAGAAGGTAAAAAATGAGTTGGGAGTGTTACATGGCCGCGCTAGCTTAGAAATTAACGATGAGAAAATATCTCGATGAACATTAGGCGTTCTTTTTTAGTGGGGTGTGGGGCTTATTTACCGCAACGTATAGTTGATAATGATGAATTAGCAGAATTAGTTGATACTTCGAATGACTGGATTGTAAAGCGTACAGGAATTATGCAGCGCCATATAGCCGCGGAGGAAGAATTAACTTCTGATCTTGCTATAAATGCTGCACAAAAAGCGCTTGCAAAAGCTAATTTATCTGTCGATGAAATTGACTTGATAGTAGTCGCAACCACCACACCCGACGATACATTTCCGTCTACGGCAACGAAAGTTCAGGCTGCATTGGGTGTTAACAAAGGAGCGGCTTTTGATATACAGGCAGTTTGTGCTGGCTTTGTTTACGCTCTGACGGTTGCCGACAATTTCATAAAAACCGGCCAGTCAAATAATGCACTTGTAATTGGAGCAGAAACGTTCACGCGGATACTAGACTGGAGCGATAGGTCCACTTGTGTGCTCTTTGGTGATGGTGCCGGTGCAGTCGTTTTATCTGGCGGTGAAATTACTGAAAAGACAAAAAATTATGGTATTTTATCAACACATTTGCATTCGGACGGTAGACAGAGAGATATTTTATATGTTGATGGTGGACCATCTAGCACTGGGACTGTGGGAAATGTCCGGATGTCTGGAAAGGAAGTCTATAAGCATGCGGTTGCAAAATTAGGGGAGGTGATTGAAGAAGCTCTAAATTATAATAAGCTTTCCGCATCTGATATAGATTGGTTGGTCCCGCATCAGGCCAACCGTCGAATTATAGACAGTATGGCAAGAAAGATGCACTTACCAATAGAAAAAGTAATTTGCTGTATAGAAAAACATGCAAACACCTCGGCGGCTTCTGTGCCTCTTGCGTTATCTGTAGGGATGGATGATGGCAGAATATCCAATGGTGATTTAGTGCTTTTTGAGGCAATTGGCGGTGGGCTCGCTTGGGGAGCAGGGTTAGTGAGAATTGGTGAACCTGTATAGAAAAAAACAATCAATATTATAAATAGTATTTTTAATAGATGTTTGACGTATTAATCTTAACACGCTACTTTAAGGTCTCAGTGTAAGAGAGGTGACATGTCGAGTAACACTATAACTCGGGCCCAGTTAAGTGAAGCGGTCTATGAAGAAGTTGGGCTATCGCGTAATGAATCGGCAAATTTAGTTGAGGCAGTGCTTGATGAAATGGCGAAATCACTTATTGATGGGGAAACTGTAAAAATTTCTTCTTTTGGTAGTTTCGCTATACGGCATAAATCGCAGCGCATGGGCAGAAACCCCAAAACTGGAGAGGAAGTGCCAATACTTCCTCGTAGAGTTATTATTTTCAAGCCGTCTCACGTTTTAAAAAATAGGGTAAATCTAAAAGGTGATAGTTAACTTATGCATCAAATGGGTCACCCTAAATGAAAATTGGTTCTAGTGAAAAAGATGATTTACGCAGGAAAGGTAAATCACCATCGGCTTTTCGAACTATAAGTGAGGTATCTGAAAATCTTGAGATTCCCGCCCATGTATTGAGGTTTTGGGAAACTAAATTCCTTCAAATAAAGCCATTGAAAAGGGGGGGTGGACGACGCTATTATCGCCCAGAAGACGTATCTCTTTTAAAAAGGATCAGAGGGCTCCTTTATAATGAAGGATATACGATAAAAGGCGTTCAGCGGCTATTAAAAGATGGAACCCTAAAATCAACTGAAGCTATTGCGGAGAAGATAGCTAAGACCGACATAACTAGGGTTAGCGGTCCAGTATTAGGAACCCAAGAATCCGATCGGAATGAGTTAAAACAAATATTGGAAGATTTGAAAAAACTCAAGAAACTGCTAACAGCATCTTAATAAGCTAGTTTTTGAGGTTTGCAGTATCCTAACGGTAAGTCAGTTGAACAAGTCTTTTGTTTCTAGGCACGCACATCCAGTTGATAGTATATTCTGTGAGAGCCTAAATAAATTGCATCATTACCGATAAATATAGTTAATGGGTTTGAGATGAATAAAACTTTACAGACCAAAACTGATTTAGTTGTAGCTTTGAGAACGTCGGAAAGACTTGGGTATAGCGAGGGAGTAGATAATCATTTTAGTTGTCTGGTTCCTGGTACTGAGGATCATTTCTATATAAATCCGCATCGCATGCATTGGTCGGAGATTTGTGTTACCGACCTAGTCGAATTAGATTTTGAGGGTGTAGTTTTGAATGGAAAAGCCCCACCAGAGGATACTGCTTTTTTTATTCATTCAAGTATTCATAGGAAATGCCCAGAAGCATCCTGCGTTTTACATACTCATATGAGATATGCAACTGCCCTTAGTATGCTAGAGAATGGCCGCGTAGAGCCAGCTGTTCAAGGAGCGCTTAAGTTTTATGGCCAAATAGCTTATCATGATCAATTTAATGGACTCGCGCTTGATGGATCAGAAGGCGATAGGTTGGCTGAAGCGTTGGATAATAAACGCATATTATTTTTATCAAATCACGGGATCATTGTAGCTGGCAGAAGTGTGGCGCATGCTTTCAACGATCTTTACTATTTGGAGCAGGTTTGTCGTGCCCAAATAACGGCTCTTTCTTCCGGAAAACCTTTGAAAATAATCCCAGAGGAAACTGCCCAAAACACATTTGTGCAGATGCAAAGAGATAGAGATGACCAGGTAAGTCACCATTTCGCAGCTATGAAACGTATTCTCGATAGAGAGACATTGGACTACGTTAAATAAAGAACCTATTGTTTATTTGTTATATTGTAACATCGGGTATATTTGTCTATCGTGACGAAGATCAATTTTAAAAGGCAGCAGAATGATACAGTGTGAAGACCATGGCCTATGCATCAGTACAGCAATGGAAGTGGCTGATCGAATTTGCACTGAAAAGCGACTCAAGTTCACTGATTTAAGGAAAGATATACTAAGAATGATATGGGATGGACATTCACCCCAAAAAGCATATGATTTGTTGGGTAAATTACAAGTGAAAAATCATTCAGCTAAACCTGCAACCGTTTACCGTACTTTGGATTTTCTACTCGAGAATGGTTTTATCCATAAGGTAACAAGTCTGAATGCATTTGTTGGCTGCTCCCATCCTTCAAAGCACGATGAATGTTATTTTCTAATTTGTGACAGTTGTAAAGAAATTAGCGAATGCTGCGATTCCAATATCACGTCTGCTATAAAAGCTACTACGAAGAGAAACCAATTTTTTGTTAAGAACACAACTGTAGAAATTGCTGGACATTGCAATGCATGTTCAAAAAGAACTGAGTAATGTCCCCTCTTATTTCGGCTTCAAGCGTCACTGTTACACGCGATAACAAAAACATTCTTGATAATGTTTCTTTGGATGTAGGTGTCAGAGATTTCATAACTATTTTGGGTCCTAACGGCGCCGGTAAATCGATGCTATTAAAGTGCCTGATGGGGTTTTTCAAACCTGAATCAGGAAAAATTGATAAGAAGGCCCAGCTAAGAATAGGTTATGTGCCTCAGCAGTTTACATCAGAACAAACAATGCCAATTACCGTTGAAAGGTTTCTTCAATTACGTAAAAATGTACCTATGGGTGATATTATAGCTGTTGCAACTGAAACTAATATTGAGACTTTATTACAAAAGCCACTTCACATTCTATCTGGAGGAGAACGTCAACGAATATTATTGGCACGGAGTTTAATTGGTGACCCGGAGGTTTTAGTGTTAGATGAGCCAGCACAAAATTTGGATATATCTGGCCAATTAGCCTTCTATAAACTTTTAGAAAAAATCTATACAACACGTGCTTTAAGTATTTTGATGGTTTCTCACGACCTGCATATGGTTATGGCCACGACAAAACAGGTGATTTGCTTGTTTCATCACATATGTTGTTCGGGCGAGCCTCAGGTAGTTACTAGAGACCCAGAGTTTGTATCTCTTTTTGGGCATGATATGGCTGAGATGATGGCAGTTTACCAGCATGGCCATAATCATACGCATTCAGGACACAGCCATGATTGAGTTGTTTATTATTAAAGCTTTAATTGCAGGAGTGATTGTTGCTTTGGTTGCTGGTTTTATGGGATGCTTCGTTGTTTGGCGAAGGATGGCATATTTTGGTGACTCACTTGCCCACAGTGCGTTACTAGGAATAGCTTTGGGTGTGATGTTAAATATTAGTCATAACTTAGCTGTAATGATTAGTAGTATTTGTTTTGCTGCTTTTCTAGTGTGGTTACAAAGAAAAAAGGTTTTTGCTACAGATACGCTACTAGGGATCTTAGCACATGCCGCCTTGGCGGTCGGTGTGATCACTATAACTCTTTTAGAGCAAAGAATTGATCTTCACGGCTACCTATTTGGAGATATTCTAACGGTGGGGAATGAACAGCTTTGGTGGCTGGGTATTGGGGGTGGTTTTGTAATAATTGTACTTTTTTTAAATTGGTCCTCGTTAGTTTTAATGACAATCCATGAAGATTTGGCGATGGCGGAAAATGTCCGTGTTGCGCGCTTAGAAATACTTTTAATGTTTTTGATGACTATAGTTGTCGCAGTTTCGATAAAAATAGTTGGAATACTTCTGATAGCCTCTATGCTTGTAATCGCGCCTGCCGCAGCTCGCCAATTGGCTCGATCTCCAGAGGTAATGGCAATAATTGCGTGTCTAATAGGTACAATCTCGGTGGTTTCTGGAATATATTTTTCTTTCGAACTTGATACTCCATCTGGTCCGACAATTGTTGCTACCCTCGCTGCTTGTTTTGCTGTTTTATTTCCATTATCCAATTTCTACAGAAAAACTTAAATTTATCTGGGGCTTGGCGAAAAGTGATGGCCTGAATAATGTGAAAAATGAAGAATTTGTGGTTAATAACCTTAAGTGGAGTTGAGAATGTCGTTTAGGGCATTTCGTGTAGAGAAAACAGATTTGGGGTTTGAGAGGAGTATTATCGAGCGCTCAGAGACTGAATTACCTGCAGGTGACCTTTTGATCTCTGTCAAATATTCATCACTAAACTTTAAGGACGGGCTATCTGCTACGGGTAATCCCCGGGTGACACGCAGTTACCCTCATACGCCAGGTATTGATGCATCAGGGATAGTTTTAGACTCTAGCCATCCTAATTTTAAGGTGGGTGATGAAGTTATTGTTATTGGCTTTGACTTAGGAATGGGAACCTCAGGTGGATTTGCAGAACGAATTCGTATCCCGGCAAATTGGGCGGTGAAGTGCCCTACAGGCTTGACGTTACATAGCAGCATGGTAATTGGTACAGCTGGATTTACGGCAGCGGAATGTGTTCAAAAGCTTGAGCATTCGGGTATGACTAATAAGTCTGGTCCAGTAATGGTAACTGGTGCTACCGGAGGTGTTGGCTCAGTAGCAGTAAAACTTCTATCGCTGTTGGGATATGAGGTTACAGCGGTCACAGGAAAAAGAGACAAGATAGATTGGTTAATAAACCTTGGGGCAACTTCTGTCATTACCAGAGAAGAGGCTTTAGAGGGAACAACAAAACCTATTTTAGCAGAAAAATGGGGTGGTGTTGTCGATACTGTTGGTGGTGATATATTATTTAATGGTATTAAAAGCCTGCGTTATGGGTGCAGTTTGGCTGCGTGTGGGCTAGTTGCGTCTCCTTCATTTAATGGATCGGTTTTGCCATTTATTTTAAGAAATGTAAATTTGCTAGGTATAGACTCCGTGCAGTTACCTATCCAAGAGAAAGAAGTTATCTGGAAGAAATTAGGTGGTGAGTGGTTACTGGACCTTTCAGAACTAGAAGAGGTATTAAAACTAGATGATATTTCGGGAGCAATAGATCGGATTTTAGCCGGTGAGATGATAGGGCGAGGGGTTATACACCTTTAGGATGTAAAAAAGGTTTAAGCGAGGCTAGAGAAGTAGTTTAAATAAAAGTCTTTGATACCCTAGCTATTCATAAACTGGGTTTTTATTATCAAGATACGTATGTGGGTAAACGGTCTAAAAAATAATCTATATCATCGTTGGTAGTGAAAATATGTGTTGATACGCGTATTCTGCCATTGTCGCCCCAGATATAAATATTATCGTTCTGGGCTTTATCTACAACTTCCCTCGGGTTTGAATATAAGAAAGTAGCATTTCCAGCTAACTCATGGTTATTTCGAGGGGTCATTACATCCAGCCCAATTTTTATGAAGCCGCTTATCAAACTCTGGGTGCCGGTTCTAGCATGATTACATATCGCTTCACTGCTGTATTGTTTCAGGTAAAGAATAGACTGATGGAGCAGGTATGCGCCTAAATGACCAGCATTACCATATTCAGCACGCTGAGCTCCTTCTTTGTAGGAAAACTTTTGTGGTTGTTTCCCTGGAATAGCCGCCGCCCATCCAACACCCATGGGTTCAAATTCAGGCTGCAAATTTGGGTTCCAGGCAAATATTCCCTCATGAATGCCTAAAGCAAATTTATAACAAGCGCTTACCGTGAAATTTGCTAGTGAAGCCTGAACCGGGACAACACCGAGGGCGTGACTGGCGTCTAGCAGCAATACAGTATCTCGGTCTTTAAAGTTTTTAGCGAGAGGAGTAATGTCAATATACTGGCCGGTTAACGCATTTACCTGACTTATATAAATAACACGCGTTCGATCGTCGCAAAAATTTAATAACTCTGAACAATCAATATACCAATTTTTTGCAGGTACGACGCGAACGTCAACACCACGCTTGGCGAGATTCCCAAGCGCGTATCGTCCAGATGTGTAATCTAATTCTGAAATAACGACATTGTCTTGTGGGCTCCAAGGTATGCTCCCTATTACTCTCATTATCCCTTGGGATGTGTTCCCTATGAGCCCTATATCCTGCGCAGATAAACCAATGATCGAGGCCACTTCTTCTCGAACTCTATCTACCATGGTCCAGTGTTTTTCATACCCTTCCATGCCGCCGGACTTGTCTTTTGCGAATGCTTCAAATGCATCTCTGTGACTAACAAGAAGTGGTGGTTCTCCCCCCGAAGCAAGGTGAATTTTATCCTCGAGTCCAATGAAATCACTTTTAGGAGCAGGAAGCGTTAATTGCATTTTCAGTACTCCTAGAGAAAATTAAAGTAAGGTTGGTGGTAAAGATATAATTAGTAATAGCCTGTCAATGCTGATTCCTGCCGATTTGGCATATCATATGATATAATTGACAAGATAGTCATTTTTATTGTGAGGTCTTGGATGAGTTACACTGAAATAGAAACCCCTGCTGTTCTAATTGATTTAGCGATAGTTCGACAAAACATAACAAAATACCAGAAATACTGCGATGATAAGGGATTGCACTTAAGACCGCATATTAAAACCCACAAAATTCCAGAGCTTGCCAAACTACAACTATCCTCAGGAGCTATAGGTATTACCTGTCAAAAAGTAAGTGAGGCAGAAGCTATGTTATCGGAAGGTGGAGTGGATGATCTCCTTATTACCTATAATATTTATGGCCGCCCAAAATTAGAGCGTCTAAAAGACCTTGCAAAAAGATGCCATCTCTCTGTAGTGGCTGATAACAGCGTTTGTGTAGAAGGGCTATCGGAAGTATTTAAAGAGACTGACAATCCTTTAAGGGTACTAGTGGAATGTGATACTGGAGCGCTTAGATGTGGTGTAGTAACACCAGAAGAAGCATGCACCCTGGCCAAAGAAATTAATGAGGCGCCAGGATTGGAATTTGGTGGTTTGATGACATATCCACCAGTCTCGCAACAAAGTAAAGTAAATGATTTCTTAGAGCGAGCTAAAAATCTTATAGAAAAAAATAATATTGAAGTTGATGTCGTATCAATTGGGGGGTCACCCAATATGTGGGAGGTGGAGAAAATACCTGTCGGCACAGAATATAGGATAGGCACTTATATTTATAATGATAGATCGTTGATGGAGCGCAGGGTTTGTAGCGAGCAAGATTGTGCTTTGACTGTTCTCTCTTCAGTGGTATCCACACCAACTCCCGAACGGGCTGTGATCGATGCTGGTTCCAAGGTTTTAACAACGGATTTATTTGGTTTGAGTGGGCATGGCCATATTATTGGATACCCAGAATTAGTAATATCACAACTTTCTGAAGAACATGCCTGCATAACCTCGGATAGCCCGACTGGACTGTCAATTGGTCAAAAATTGAGAATTATCCCTAACCATGCGTGTGTAGTAAGTAACATGTTAAACGAAGTTACATTTGTAGAAGGACAGAAGTTTTTGAAAACTCAGGCTGTTGTGGCGAGGGGTAAGGTTTTATAAGAGGGCAAATATATTTTAAAAACTTCATCTTTTTGGTAAGTAAGGAATATTTAGATGACTAACGCTGATCAGTGGCGATATCCAGATGCAATCGTGGAATGTGAATGGTTGTTCAAGCATCTTGAAGATCAAAATATAAGAGTATTCGATTGTACAACGTATTTGCATTACACGGATGATCACCCTTCTAAGCCATATGACGTTGAGAGTGGTGTTGCTGATTATAAAAACGATTGTATCCCGGGGGCGGGGTTTATAGATATTCAAA
>ENA-UOXV01004300-UOXV01004300.1-marine-metagenome-genome-assembly--contig:-NODE-4300-length-16453-cov-6.135748_pt1 | contig 16453 bp, 16 predicted proteins | sample MGYA00238165_ERZ766961 | MGnify/ENA primary metagenome ERZ766961 (study PRJEB28924, sample SAMN03173240) | marine metagenome | biome: Marine; feature: Water; material: Subsurface seawater | place: North... | reverse complement strand
CAGCCCCGCTCAGCCCCGCTCAGCCCCGCTCAGCCCCGCTCAGCCCCGCTCAGCCCCGCTCAGCCTGCGCGATGCCCCGGCAGCGCGCAGCGCGGGGCGCGCGGGGGCACCTTGAGCACGCGCTCGCGGAGGGCAACGCCCGCGCAGTCCAGCTGGACGAGCGCCACGGGCAGCAACCCCGCTCTCTGCAGCGCCGCAGCGTTCCGCGCCCCGCCCTGCTCCGCGAAAATCGCCAACGCCTCGTCGAGCACCTAGACGGGCCACAGCGCCGCGCTGGTCAGCCGCGCACCGCGCCCCCGCGCGCTGCGCCCGCGCGCGGTGGCGCACCCGGAGCCGCAGCTCGTCGTCGGAACAGGCGACGTAGAGGTCTGAGAGCGCCTGAAACGCCTCTGGCTGGCACACCGCGCGCCCGCCTTCGGCGTCCGCCCCTCCCGCGCCCTTGCCGCTCGCCGAGCTCCCCGCACGGCTCAAGTCCCACGCGTCCTCTGTGCCCCCCCCCGGCGGCTCGCCCGCGACGCCCACGAAGCACAGTTCCTGCCGTCGCCCGCGCCGCGCGTCACGCTGCAGGGGGCGCGGGGCCGCGCGCAGGGCGCGGCACGCACCTTGGCCACGTCCAGCAGCACGGCGATCGTCTGGCGCTGCGGGAGCGCTGCGGCGTACGCGAGCGCGCGGCGCTCGTCCCCGCCGAAGAGTGCCAGCGCCTCCGCCGCGAGCGCGCCCGCCTCCGCCGCACGCCCAGGCAGCATCGTCTCCAGAAATCGCGCCACCCGTGCCCCGTCCCCGCCCGCGCCCGCGGCCCCTGCCCGCCGCCGTGCCGCCCGGTCGGCCGCGCGTACGTCCCAGCCGTGCTCACGCAGCAGCGCCGCCAGCGCGGCCGCGTCGTACTCCGCCCCGCCCGCCCCGCGGAGCTCCCATGCCAGCCGCCGCGCCTTGAACCGCGCGGCGGCGCCCCACGCGCCCTCGAACGCGCCTTCCGCCAGGCGCACCGCAGCCGCGCTCTGCGCCTCCGCCTCCACCCCCGCCGCCCGCGCCCACGCGACCGCCTCCGCCCACCCCGGGCCCTGCGTCGCTTCACACCCCCCGTCTCCCGCGTCCCCCGGCGGTGTTTGTGCGCAGGTGTTTGCGTCCCCCGGCGCGGGCGCGAGTGGCGCCGCCTGCGCAGCGAGCGCGCGGAGGGCGAGCGCAAGCTTCGCCGGCAGCCCGAGCTCCTCCACCGCCCCAAGCAGCGCCCTGTCCGGCGGCACGCGCTGCGCGGCGGCGGCCGCCGCCTGCAGTGCTACCTTGAAGAGTCCAACGAGCCCCACAAGCGTCGGCGGCGAGCGCGCCTGCGCGCGGTCGGTGCCCGCGGCGCGCGGGGCGATCGCGAGAGCGGCGTCGAGCGCGTGCTCTATGCTGTCGAGGGGGCGTGCGCGGCGGAGGTGCACGGAGAGTTTGGCGCACATGCCAAAGCGCAGCGCGGCGAGCAGTGCGCTCACGGCGATCACCTCCACGGCCATGGCGACGCCCGGGCCGTGCGGCCGCAGCCCCTCGACCGCCAGCGCCACCAGCCGCGCAACCGAGCCGTCCTGAGCGAGCTGCCCGGCAGCGGTCGCGGCTGCCTGCCGCCAGGCGCCTTCAGGCTCCGCGTGCTGCGCCCGCACGTCCCACTGAGGCAGGCGCTCCCAGCCCGGCGCTCCGCCGGCCAGCAGCAGCAGCAGCAGCGTGCCCAGCTGCTCCGCCGCCGGCCCCGCGCGCGCCGCAAAGCGCGCCGCGTCCTCGTCCGCCCCGGCCGCCCGGCGCGGCGCCTCCCCCGCGGCAGCGAGCGCGTGCATGCGCGCGAGCGCGGCCACGAGGGCGCTGGGGAGGCCGGCGGCGGCGGCGGCAGACAGGTCGAGGGGGTCGCGGAGCGCAGGGAGGAAGCGCTGCGCGATGATCTGGCACGCGCGCGCGGCGGGCGTCGCGTCGTCGGCGAGCAGCGACACGACGCCCTCGTCGAGCTCCCTCTCCGTGTGGGACAGCCGCCGCGCGAGGAAGCCTGCCGCCGCCCCTACCAGCGCGGGCGCGTCGTCCGACCGGGACCCCAGCGCCCTGCGGAGAGCACCCCCAGCGGCGTCCTGCGGATACGAAAGAGCCACAAATTTGTCGAACGCGGTCATGAGCTCGGCCATCTCCGCGTCCTGCTCAAAGTCTCGCCGACCCTGCACGCCCTGCCACGGGGACACCGCGCCAGCGCCCAACTGTCAGCTGCACGGCTCTCACGGAGGGCAGAAAACGCGTGGGCTCGGGGGGTGGCGCGCCGCTTCGCCACTCCGCGGCAAGGTGATGGAGTGTGTTCCAGCGGGATCTCATGGTCACAGAGAGCTCTGGGCTAGGTCACGAGTCGCTTAACTGTACAGCTATCGAGAATGACCGCACTATGCGTCCAGCAAACCGGAATTGCTCCTGTGCGCCAGAATCAGTCAAGAGATTCTATGGTGTGGAGTGGTGGCACACACCTGCTCCCAGACCTCCGCAAAGCGCCTGACATCAGAGCCGCCGAGGCTTAGTCGGAGCAGCGAGTTCATCTCCGACCGCCCGGCTTCTGCTCAGCGGTTCCGTCGGAGAACCTCTTTTCGCTCTCCCTTGCCTCGGTGCCAACGTGCACCACCTGCCGGCCTCAGGCAGCCCAACAATCGTGTCCAAGTAGTATCGGTCCACCCAGACACCAGATGCGAAGAGAGGGAGCTGTAGAAAGGCCTCGCGGGCAACCGGAGAGCCGCCCTTCGCTCCTGCCGCCGGAGCGCAGCGATTCCTCTGAAGTGTAAAGCGACTTTGGGTTACTGCTGTTCGTGCGAGGCGCATATTGGAACTTGTCACATGTGCGACTTTCTGGTGCTGTCTCCCGGCCCTCGTTACTCTAGTGTTCTTCGCTTCGCGGTTTGTGACTGCTGTCAGTAAACGGATGTTTTCTCGCATCTCTCTGAGCGCTCGGTATGGCAAGTGCATAGCTGCTCTCTGGAATGGCTCGGCCGGTCTTTCATTAAATCGGCGCCTCGCCTGCCCGCAGCACAGCACTGGCGCGCCGCGGGTCCTCTCTTTCTCGTCAGTCTAGTCAGTGGTGAGTCACTCAGCGAGTGACAGCGTAGTAGTTCTAGCAGGGCAGGGTGGCCTTGCCACAACCTTCTTGCCAGTCTCCGCCCCTCCCCGCCATCAACCCAGGCAGGGCGCGTCAGTCGTAGGCGCGGAGGAAGAATCGGGAAAGGCGCCCTTGCAGTGAGAGGAGGAACATCCACATGGGGATCCCGAGAACGGCAAGAAGGAGCCCGATTGCGCGCTGCATCACGATGGCGCTGGGGAGCAACAGCATCGCGACAGATGCAGCCGTGGTGAGCACAAGCTGCGTACGAGGGCGCACCGCGCTCGTCAGCGGTGCTGGACCAATCGCACACAGGAACACACAGATCGCGGGTGCCCCCGTCCGCAGCAACAGTGCTAGGAGGCGAGAGTGGGTCAGGGCCGAGGTCGGACCGTTGCGCTGAGAGACGCGGCGAGCTGGCGCGTCCCCAAGCCCTCGCGCCCTGCAAGAGCCATCGTCGGCAGGCGCCGCCCCGCCGCCCGCAGCCCGCTGCGCCGCATCAGCCGGGCGCGCGCGTCGCTCGTCGGCACGTACACCTCCGAGCCCTGGTCCTGCCCCCCCGCGGCGCGAGCGTGAGCCCGCCAGGCGTCCGCCCGCGCGCAAGCACCGGCTAGGCGCCGGGCCAGGTCGATGCAAGCTGGAGCGGGCACAGGAGGGGCTGGGGCAGCTGCAGGGGCGTGGCTCTGCCTGTGAGCGCTCGCGTGCGGGGTTTGCCGCGAGCGCGACAATCAAGTCCTCGCGCGCCAGGGCGCGGGTCGTCCAGGGCTGCCGCACGCACAGCGCCGTCAGGTCGTGTGCGTGCACCCACACCGTCTCTCGATGTGCATGGCAGGGTGTGAGGGGCAGGACGATCAACTGCAACGCTCAGAGGGGCGGAGTGATGACCTTGATTCCTCGGCAAGGTTGGCCCGAGGTGCCAAGCACGACCGGGCGCTGCGCGCCGGATGTGGCAGCCTCCCGTGCAGCGCAAGCGCGAGGGGCTGAAAGCGAGAAGGTCGAGCGCACTCCGGCGCGGCGAGGCGGAGCGTACGATTCGCGATCGACGGATGCCCCAGCGTTGGCGATCGAGTCTGCGAGACGTGCCGACGGCCGCTGGTTGGGACCTGGGCGGCCCAGCTCGCGCGCTTGAAGCTGCGAATCGGTGATGCTCACGGCGGAGCACACGGTGCGGTCTACTCCGAGGAGCTTCGTCAGCCGGTCCTTGGCGACCGCGCCCGAGCGAGGCCTGCCGCCAGCGAGCACGGTGAGCGTTTCTGCGGCGCGGTGGGGAGACGCGAAGAAAGACACAAACGAGGTTGAACGCATGAGTAAGATTAGCCGCAGGCTAGCACTGTTGACTGTGCTGAAACAGCGCCTAAGAAGCTGAGGCAAGACTTCCTCAGGACATCTGAGGCTTTTTTTACCGCGCTTTGCCTTCCCCGCCTCGCTCAAGGCACAGTGTGCCCCACAGCTTCTTCTGCGCCCCAAGCTGTGGGCGCCAAGGACTTCCGCCCCTTGGCAGACTATAATGTTGAAGAGACAGCGAGGATGGGCTTGCTCTCGAAACGTATGCTGACTATTTGCATGCAAGTAGGGGCGGGAATGTTTGGTGGGTACCTGTGCCACGGGACAAGCCAGCGGATGAAGACCGGGAGCGAGAAGGATTCGCCACCGCGGTGCATCATCTTGTAATCTGCCGGCCTTCGGGCCAACGCCAGCCGGGCCGTCGGAGGGCGGGGAAGACATGTAGGCGCATGCGGCGCAAACGCCGCAACGACGGGGAGGACAAGCAGGATGGCAGCAGCCGCCCACTTCGCCATCTCTTTGAGACTATGTTGCGAGTGAGGGATTTTCCGTTTTGACCACATTTCAAACAGGCGTGCGAAAACGGTGTCGATTTTCGCTCGAGGTTTCGTGACATGACGAGTATTTCATTCCTTCCTGCGCTGTACACATTCCGTGTCCGTACGGAAACCCCTCTGCGGGTCGCTACGGCGGGGACGCAACTTGAGGCGACGCCTGCTGGCGCCCTCGCGTCAGATGTCAGCTGCGTTGAAGATGTCAGCTGCGTTGGAAGAAATATTTTCGTTTACAAAACATCCGGAGCTTCTCTCGCGCCACTTTTACCCGAGCAAAAAAAGCCTCAATGATGTGCGAAATTCCGCGAGATCTCTCCTACTCCAAACCTGGAGGGATACCGCTGCCAGCGGCTCCGACCCGACGACGCGACAGCAAAAAGCCCGGCATAAGTCAAACGCGGCCAGAAGGTTCAGGCGCGCGCTTGCACTCGGATTCGGCCAGCGCTCGTTTCTTCCGCGTGCGCACCTGCCGTGGACTCTTGGACGTAAAAAACGTGCGTCGGGCAGCGGGCGTGCCGCGGGCATTCAGACATCAGCTCATAGCATGACGATGGATAATGACGACAGCTTAATGTTAGATGAGAAGAGTGCACCGCCTGGTGGCACGCAAAACGGCGCCGGGGTGAACGGCACGGCAAATGGGGCGAACGAGACGGTTTGGTGTGTCGAGTGTGAGGACGTTGCTGCAAGTCTCAAGTGCGTACCCCGCCAACCTTGGGGAGCAAAGACACCTTGTGCAGGCCCTTAAATTGACGGTTCGCTCATGTCTGCCCGCAGGTGTGAGGCATGCGGGGATAATTTCTGCGGTCTCTGCTTCCAGTGGCAGCACCGTTCGGGGAAGCGCGCACAGCACAAACCAACGCCGCTGCCGGGGCAGGAAATGTTCAAGGAGACAGCCGCCGGGACGACGCAGCACTTCATGCAGATGCAAAAGGAGGCGCAACAGCAGAAGCAGCAGCAGGCTGCGCCGCCCGTGGAGAGCGGGCAAGCTGGAGGCAAGCTGATTGGGCCGCGCGGCCTGACGTTGAGCGGCGAGGCGGCTTACAAGTGGATCCCGATGCGCGTCTCCGGCGAGGAGCGAACTTTATTGAAGCTGCTTGAGGGCGCTCTGGAAGTGAGCGAGTACACGGACAAGGTCGATGTCGTGCGGGGCTGGGGATGGCGGAACTCCAAGTCAGACGTGATTGGTGAGGAAATCTCTGACTTCTTCAAGAACCTCATGGGGCTGCTTGTGGCGGGAAACTACCAGGAGGGGGTCAAGCTGTTGCAGGCCAAGGAACTACGGGGAAATGCGGAGTTCTTTGCCCAGGTGTGCGAGATCGGGCGGCGCTTCAAGATCACCAACCCCGAGAAGCTTCGATCGACGTACGGGAAGCTCATTTACCTCATGCAGGACGCGCCGAGCGTGTTGCCCTTCAATTTGCACACGCCAATCAAGAGCGTGCATCTATTTCTTTCCGAACGTGACGGCCTGGGTGTGCTGGCGGATGAAGAACTTGCTCTTGCCACTCGCCCGATTGCGGCGGGCGACGCCGCTACGGGGGCATCGCGAGAGGCGCTCGAGCAGGCTGGGCGCGACAAGGCGGCTGCAGCCGACCGAATTGCTGCGCGGCACGCAGGCAACCGGCTCTCAGCAGAAGACATTCGCTGGGCTCTCCTTTCCGTCGGTCGGCCCCGCAATCCGGATCAGCGAGCGCCTTTTGTGGGCCATATGTTCGCGCTCCCCAGAACCTGACGCTCCACGCTGCGACGAACAGGGGACCTGTACTCGTACGTCGAGCAGAACCAGGCACCCGTGCGCGAGATGATAGAACTGCTTGAGGAGAACTTCACGGCCTCAAAGGTACGCCGCGCGCCCCGCCCTCGCGACCTCTGCCATGTCGCGCGCAGCCGCTGCCGCGCCGCGTGCGTCATGGCGGCCGACGAGGAAGCGGCGCGAGTGCAGCCGACGGGAACGCATTCGCTGGAGATCTCGATGGGGATGCGTGGTTCGAAGTTGTCGCACACGCACAGCACACACTACACCTTCGTTCTGCAGTCCCTGCACCTTTGGCGAGAAGTGACGCAGAACATGTTCCGCCTGTGGATCCTCGCAGAGGGCGACCTTCTCAACCAGGACAACTCGTACCGCCTGATGAACACGGGGCAGGGCATGAACCGCGTGCAGGCAGCGCCTGCAATCGGCAGCGCAATGCACAAGATCCTCTCTCGCGTGCAGGGCGAGGTGGGCGCGCCGTGGGTCGGCCTCTCGGTGGTGCACCTCGGCGACCGCGACGTGCCCAATGCCCTCGTCTTCATTGACAAGTACACGCAAGTCGCGCGGCTCCTCGACCCCGTCGTCCGCACCGTCCGCGCGCTGCCGCGCCTCGCGCGCGACCCCGCGACCGCCAAGATCATCCGGGAGCAGTTCGGCGGCGAGGAGCAGCTGCGCCTCGAGATCCTCGGCGACTTCTTCAGGCACGGCTTCGACGGCTCGGGCTCCGATGGCGGGTCATGCATCGACGGGCGGCTCACCTCGGCCTGGAACTGGTGCTCCCGCCTCGAGAAGAAAGCGTACTACCCCGTGTTTCTCCTCGCCGGCTTCCACGGGTTCGATGGCGACTTCAGGAAGTGAGCAAGGCTGGTGGAGCGGAGCAGCGCACCGGCTGCTCAGCACACGCCTCTGTGTCTCTATGAATTGCGTGGTTGCACGTCGGAAAAGGCAAAGGTCGGCGTGCCTGAGCTGGGCCTGTGCGCACCTGCCAAGAATGAAACGGTGCTGCTACACGCAAACTCTCGCGCCCACGCTCAATGGCTCGGGTGCTTGCTGAAACCAGTGACAGCACTGACAAAAGCCAGCGCCGTCACGTCGCGCTCCACTGGTTGATAGATTCATGGGAAAGTATCCGTTTATTGACTACCGTCACAAACCGCAAAGCGAAGAACACTAGAGTGACGGGGGCCGGGAGACAGCGCTAGAATCATGACGGCCTCGTGTGTGTGTGTGTGGGTGTATTGAATAACCTCGTACAGACCTATAATACGACCAAACCAAACCGACAGGCACGCAAACCCCCCCAAAACGGGGAAAGACCACAACCTCATCCTGCACCGCCCAGCACACCTGCACACGACCCACCGCCCGCCGAGACCGCCACCGCCTGCACCACCGGGGCCGCGAACGCAACCGAAGACGGAGGAGCCAGCACCGGGCCCACGCCCGGGAGAGCCGCGGCCGAGGCCGGGGGCACCGCCGCCGCACCCCCGATAAAAGGCCTCGATGCTGCACACAAAAGTTGACTTTTTGGGAAACAGACGGTAGTGTGCTGTGTCAATCTGGCTGGGCCAGGATGGTCAGCTAGCTAGAATGCTTGCAGACTACAGCGGAAAAAGCTTCTTCGGCAACCAGGAAGATGCTCGTGCGGAGGGTGGTCAGGCACTCGATGAGGATAGGATGAGGGACCCCAAGGAACTAGGGCAGGTGTGCACCTTGAACTCGTTCGGGCCGATCGCCCGTGGCCGCAACCACGCAGTTCGGGTCTGTCATCGAGCTGAACTCTGCTACGCACACCAGGTCCTGGTTGATCATGGTCAAGGCAGTAATTGCAAGGACTTCACAATTGACCAGGCCCTGGATCATGTAGGGGGTTTCGGCGCCTTTCAGCGCTGGAACACGTTCCTGCTCGGCACTGTGTGGCTTCTATGTGGTATGTTTGCGCTTGGCCCGGTGTCATGGAACATTAAGATGATGCACGATATGGGATGGGGAGGCTGTAGAGAGGAGCAGCTCGCCAACACCGTCTACTTCGGTGCCCAGTTCATCGCCAACGCCGCATGGGGCCCCGCTGCGGACCGGCTTGGGCGACGCAGCGTGCTCCTCGCAGCGCTCGGTTTCGCGGGGGTGGGCGGCCTCCTTACAGCGCTCTCGCGCACGTTTCAGGTCTATCTCTTTGCGCGTGCAGTTTGTGGCTTTGGTACTGCGGGGATGACGCTCGTGACAACGGTGCTGCTCTCAGAGGTAGTGGAGGCGCAGAGTCGCTCGCTTGTCGTCTGTTTCTATCTCCAGGTGTTTTACTCGATCGGCATGTGTGCGCTCGTACCATCTGCGAGCCTCTTTGAGCGCACCAACTGGCGAACCGAGGTTGCGACACCGACGCTCATCACTCTCGCCTGGCTCCCGCTCTGCCTCACCTTTCTCCGAGAGTCCCCGCGCTACCTCGCTGCGAAGGGGCTCCTCTCTGCAGCCCTCACTGAGGTTTCCATCATCGGAGAACGCAACAGCCATCCACTCCCACGAGATGCCCGTCTCATCTCTGCACATATTCTTACGGACGGCGGTGGCAAAACGGAGGCGTTTGGCACGCTTGACCTCTTTCGCGGTCCGCGCCTGAGACTGCTGACAGTTGTCATGTGCACTGAGTGGCTCATCATTGGGTGTGTATACTTTGGCCTGACACTCGCAGCCTCTTCTTTTGGTGGTTCAATCCATTTCAATCTCTTCATGTCTGCAATTGTTGAGGTGCCGGCGTATGCTGTGTCGTTTCGCGCCATGGACGTGGTAGGGCGCCGCCCGGTCTTTTTGTGCTTCAACGCAGTCGCCGCGCTGTGCTGTGTCTCATACTTCGTTGCTCCACCTACTCCAATCTGCATCAGCGGGCTTCCCTGCGGCTCGTTCAACCTGAGAACACTCCTTGCCGTCTGTGGAAAATGGTTGCTGCCCTGCCCTTGTACCGCCGCCAAGCGAGAAGCAACATCAATTTCCCAGGGAAAACCTGTGCGCCCTCGCCTGAGAGTGCGAGCACAAACAGGCCCCCTTGCCGTGTACGAATGGCGCTGAGAGGTTTCACTGATTATGAGGCTGACGGCAGCGCCATCTCGGGCTCGTTCGCGGCTGGCTACATCTACGCAACAGAGATCTTTCCCACCGTCGTGCGCAACATCGGCGCCGGCCTCTCGACGCAGTTCGCCAACATGGGTGCTCTCATCGCCCCGCAGCTCCTACTTCTCACGGCCGGCGGCGCGGCCGGCGGTGAGGAGGAGAGCGTTGCCGCAGCAGCGGCGTGTGGAGGAGGGGACCTGGGCGCAGTGATCCTGGTGTTTGGAATGATGGCGACGCTTGGCGCGGCGCTGGTCCTGCTGTTGCCGGAGACGCTTGGCGCAGTGCTGCCCGACAGCCTGCAGGACATCGAACGCAGCGGGGAAGTGCCCCGCGTGCTCGACTGGTTGCTCGGCTCCTGGGAGCAGGCCGATGCAGGACCAGTGCTGTGGAGGGCCCGGGGGGGGGAGGGCGCCGATCCCGCGGAGGGAGAGGAGATGGCGCCCCTGGTACCGGTGGAGGAGCTCAGCTCACACGCGTGGGGGCGAGATGCCGCTGCCGTGGTCCGTCGACGCGCGGCGTGAGCCGTGCGCCGCACTGGACCAGCGCGGGAGACAGTCGTGCAAGGTGTCGTCAATAAACGGATTTTTCTCTGTGTAATGTAACTCACTGTTCTTGGCTGACGAGCGCGGAATTCCCCACGAGTCACGGTAAAAGCTGGGCTGCAGACTGGAGCGTTACCTTCATCCCTCGCCGCCGGCGCCAGGAAAGGGCCACCCCCAATCTGTAGCGTCAGTGTCGAGCACTCCTGCCTCAGCAGTAACCCACGCGCCCTGACCCCCGTCTGCCGTGCCCCCAAGGCCAGCACTGGACAACATCCCCTCTATTTGCACGGCGTCTACCCCCGCGACCACAGCAAGCACCTTAGCGTCTGCCTCGGTCAGATCCATCGCACCTGCCTCCTTCCTTGACTGCCCCAGGGTCACCGCGCGCGCGCGTTCACGCACCGCCCTCCACGTAAGCTCCGCGCCCGCGCCCGCGCTCGAGCCAGTGACTAGGGCCAGCGCCGCCGCCGCCGCACGCTCCTCCGCGTCCCGCGCGGAAATTCCCGCGGCCTCCGCATACAGCGCCCCAACGCTCACGCGGCAAACGAACACGTGGCCGAAGTCCACATCCTGCCACTCCCTGTGCTCCAGCGCCACCCTTTCCGCCTTGCGCCGCGCTTTGGCACTGTCCAGACCCTCCCGCGTCCCCAGCACCCGGCACAGGGAACCCAGCACCCCCTCCTCCGCACGCGCAGCGCGCAGAAGCGGATCGAGCTCAGCCCCAGCCTCGGCGTCAGAGGCCAGCGCGGCCTCTAAGGCAACGGCCTCGCCAATGAGGCCATCGCACACCAGCCCGCGAATCACACGAAGCATTGCCTCGGCGGACGGCGCCGTCGACGCAACCTGTGCATTTCCCAGCTGAGGTCGCAGTAAGTCTGCCGCATTCAGCCAGCGCCGCGAAGCTAACGCCTGCTCCAGGAGGATTGCGCGCTCGGTGTGTGAGAGGACCGGCGCCGCAATTGCCCCCACCCCCTCCTCCGCCTCCGCCGCAGCCCTTTTCTTGGCCGATTTGGTCTTCTTCCGCTTTTTCTCCTTACGATTCTCAGGAATAAGAGCGCTGGCGGCTGTGCCAGCTTCGCCGCCTGAGCCTGTCAACTCAATCGCCCCCCCAGGGCCGCGCAAACCGGCAACGCGGCGACTTAAAAGTGCAGGTCCCTCAGCACCTCTCCCTGCTAGCTCGACGACGCACACGCCCTGCGCTGCCCACCTATCGACGAGATCTCTGACCCATCGTGCAGCCTTATCGAAGCGACGCGCAGCACAGACCATAGCCATTCGCCGCGCCCAGCGCACACTCGGCGGCGGCGAGGCTTGGTCAGCATCCGGCGCGCAGTCCCGAGGCGGGCCCTCAGACCAAAACGGTGCGAGCGCGGCGAGCGCCGCATCTTCGTCCGGTGCGTAGTCAAGAGCCAGCTGAAGGTGGCGCCCATGGTGCAGCCCGGCGCCGGCAAGCCCCGCCAGCACAGCCTGCACACCCTGCCACCGCTCGTCGCTCGTCGGCGCATCAGCGGCGTTTTCGAGCGCCAAGCCCTCAGCAACCAACAGCTCGCCCACTGCATCGCCAGGCAGCAGTGTGGAGCACCACTCCCCCGCCAAAGACTGGGCCTTGCTCCCCTCTCCGAGCTCCAGTAGTCGCCTCAACGCTCGCCGTGCAAGCTGCTCGCGCACGTCGAGCGCGCCGTGCGCCATCGCTTCGAGCACAGCCTCGACGTCCTCAGCAGTCTTTGCCGCGCCCAGCGCAACGGTACAATGCTCAAAATGGAGACATTGATCTTCCTGAAGCGCCGCAATCAACTTCCGCATGCCTTGAGAGTCTCCTGCATCTACACACCCCCACATGCCTGCAACTGCTGTGCGTACCCGAAGCGCCTGCGCAGCCTCACCGCCGCCTGTAGACCTCCCGCGGCGCACGTCCTTGCCGATTGCCACATGTCCCGCGTGTCTTGGGTCCTCCGCTACAGTGCTTGCCTGAAACAAACCGACTGGCCCGCTCTTTTTCGCCGCCGCGATCGCGTCAGCAATGTCTGCTGCGTAGGATCCTTGCCCCCGAGCCGTGCCCTGGGCGCGGTCGACTGCAAGCACAGCGGCGATGTGGTGCTCGTCAAGAGTGCCTTCGAGCGCAATTCGCGCAAGGAAGCACTTCACCTCCGCACGCCCCGTCTCGCCCTCGTGCAGCAGTATGTCGCGAATCATGGCGCTTGTCAAGAAACCCGCTGCGCGCAGCCGCGCGCGCCCGACCTCCGCGCGCCCCTCCATCGTATACAGCGCTGCGAGGCGTGTGAGAAGCACCGCATTGGTGGGGACGCCTGCAGCCTCGGCCTTCGCAATCAGTGCCTCCGCCTGATCGGCGCTCCCGCACCCTCCCAACGCAGCATCGACCAAGAACGCGTTGCCCTCCCCTGCTGCGAGCCAGTCGCGCAGCCGCCGCTCCGCCAGCGGCCAGCCCTCGCCCCCCCCCAGAATCGCACGCAGCGCGTGAACTCGGCCGCGCGACAGCGCTTGCTGCGCCGCGGCCTCGCCATGCAGGCTCTCGGCCGCGGCGCGCGCGAGATCGTCGCGCCCGAAGATCGACAGCCGCGTGATCGCGAGCTGCACCATGTGCCGGTCCACCCCCACCTGCACCGCGCGCGCTGCGCGGAGCACCTCCTCCACCTCTGCCACGTTCCTGGTGCCACTCAACAACGCCCCCCAGGCCTTGCGGTCGTCGCGCTTCTCTTGCACTTGCCGTATCACTGACAACACCCGCGGCCGAACCTGCATTGCGCCACGCGTTCAGTCCCCGCACTGCCCGCAAGCCCCCCCCCGCGCGCGCACTTTGGCGACAGGGACGTGCGAGCCGCGTGAGGTGAACTCTACCCAGGGCTCAGGCGACGGGAAACACACCCCCTGGAATGTCTCGTCTGAAAACGCCCGTCGTTGCGCCGCTGACTTCGCCGTGGGATCCCCCGTATCAGATGGCCCACTCGGCGCTTGACCCTGGCGGAGCGTCGGGGTCCGTGAGAACGCCCGCCACGTGCCCCTCCGCCACGCATCCCCCAGCCCATCAAGTCCGCTGAGCAACACCAGGGGACCTCGGCCATCTTCCCCCAGTCGCATCCACCCGCCCCGCAGCGTGCCAAAGATACAAAGCCGATTCATAATATCAGCCTCTGGTTGTGCGCCTCTTGAAATCGCAGTTCTCTCACCACTCTTTCGAACCGAGCATCCAATGGTCGTGTGGTCGCCGACGAACTGTTTCGCGTCCCGTGGCAATGCTGCTGGAGCCCGAGCGAGCGGGAAGCTCGCTGCTTTTCGTGAAAAAACGTTTTTGGCACCAGGTGCGAGCGATACTAGGAGACTGTTGAACCTTGTCAAATCCGTTCGCGCCTGAAGGCGCCCACGACCACGAGGAAAAGTCGCCATGCGCGCCCGCGATCGCAGCACGCTCAGGCTCCTCAGGTCCCCCCCATGTATGCCGAGTCCGGGTTCATACAACTGTCATCGTCACGTGAAGCAGACGATTTTCGCATGGCACCCTGATTTCGAAAGCTATGGCATGCGCCTCGCAGCGCCCTACGGTTCCCCGCGTCTGCAGATCGACCGGGATCTTACCTGCTGCTCTTTGCGTATCGATCCTTGCACGCAAACACCGCTACTTGAGCCGTTCGTTTAATTTGGGGCGTCTCACACAGGCAAAACACAAGGTACTCCTGGCGACGCCCTTTCGACGAAGCCGCGATGCTCTCCGAGTTGGTTCACAAGGTACTCCCCGGCCCAGCCTCTTTTGTGCCTGGTAAGCCGGTGCAGCTCAGTAGCTTTCTTTGTGGTATTGCTGCAAACGCGCTATCCCAGCGAGTCGTCTGCGTGCGACTCTTCTCGGGAGTGGTGTGGTCAGTCGACCTCGTAGCTACTTCGCGGCCTGCCGAGAGGCCGCCGGACAGCTGTGCAAGTGACTAATCTCGTGCAATCACACCGCACTGGGGGAGCACCATAATCACATCCAGACATGAAAAATCTGCTGCCTTCACACGATGTGATTGCTGGCTTGCGTTCGCCTGGTCTCTGATGAGGCTGCACACAGCATCAGCCGTGATTGCCTCCTGTCACAAGTTCATGTGTGAGCGACCGCAGTTGATGTCGCTGTCGAACAACATTCCGGCAAGTTCTGGTGATCGTGGTGACGACATGCCAAAGCCGGTTTGCGCCCAACTCACCCATCGAAATCGGACCCCCTCCTCGACGGTACTTGAGATAGTCGCTGCTTTTGAGAACATGGATCCAGTAACTTAGCCTCCTGTCTTGCGCCCTCTGCTGTGTTAGCTGACGGCCCCCATCTCGCCATGTGTGGCAGCTTCTCGACTGTGGACCCTACTCGGACAACGTGAACTCGCGCCCCATAACCCACGAGTCCTGCCGTCTCATTTTGTTGTGCCTTGTAGCAAGTTCTGTCGGCGTTTGCCTTTTCATCTGACAAATATGCTGTCATGACAGTGCAACTTCCAGCAAGGTGGCTCCTTCTACTAATTGGTGGAGAGACGTGCAGAAGTAGCTGCCGGGGGTGGAGCGAGGGGGTTCCTGTGACAGTGCTGTTGACGCAGTTCAAGCGCAGGACGCTGTAAAGAAAAGTGAGATAACAAAGCACAGTGTGTCGGCCTGCACTTTTTCATACATGCAGTTTTAATCTTTTGATGTATGCAGCCTACTTTCGAAACTGGATCTGAAGCATTTCAGACCCAACCTACACATAAGAGGTGAAGAGTCTTGTCCTGCACTGGTACGACCAGTACTTGCACGGGATACCGTAACCACGCGAAAGGAGGATAGAACAAACTTGGCGTAGACTCAAATAAAAAGTTTTTTCATTTACATACGAGACATACCACAACACCTCCACAAAAAATAATTCAGAAAAGCCATTACAGCTGCAACAAACAAGTTGCTGCTGCTTAGGCGAATTCAAATGCACTTCCTCACGTTCTGTCGACCAGTCCCGGTTGCAGCGCGCCGATACCCACGCCGTCCCGATCGTTAATAGGAGGCAGCCCTGGATTGTTGAAGGGCGAGCTTGGGTCGGGGTGTCGCGAATGCACGCGATTTGCGGGAGCCGTGGGGCGCCACTCGTGGTCCGAGCGGGGCGCATATTTGGCCGAGACAAGCGGCCAGCCGTCTGAGCATGGCACGCCGAGGCCTGATTGCCCGTCATGGCACGAGTGCCTGTCGTGTATCCAATCGTTCCCGTAGTCCGGCGCGGAGGAATTCGAATTCATAGGACACACGCGTAGGGATCCCGCGTGAATCTTGTTCACCGTCACCTTGATCAGGATCGGGACGCAAGCGAGGCCAGTGCGCCCGACGTACAGGTTGGTGACCGTGAGGTTGACGAAGAGGTTGGCATCCAATGCCGAGAACGGATTGCGAGATAGGTCGACATCCTTGAGCGCCTCCAGGCCAGCAAACACGCCCGATGGCACTTCATTCACATTTGCGAATGACCAGTCGAGCTCCATGAGAGAGGTCAGGCCGGAGAAGATGCTCCGAGGTATCGCACCAGAGGCCCAGTTGGTGCCCGTGATGTTGAGTATCTTAAGAGCTGGCAGGCCTGCGAAGGCGCTCTCGGAAGGCATGGAGTCAAAGTGGTTATTGGACAAGACGAGATTCGTCAGCAAATCACAGCCCTGGAACGCGTCGGCGTCGATAGTGGCAAGGTCGTTGTTGCCGAATTCGAGGTAGAGTAGCGATGTGGCCCCCCCACAAATGCCGGCAGGAAGCGTCGTGATCTGGTTGTTGTTGAGGCTCAAAATCTTGAGGCCTGCCATGTCCTTGAAAAGGTCCGCGGTGATCTCTGTAATCGAGTTCCGTCCGAACGATAGCGTCTGGATAGCAGAAAATCCATCAAAGGTGCCGGGCTCAACCCCTACAAGCGCACGATTCGCGAAGTTAAGTCCAGCTCCAAGTTTTGTCTCAGCCTGGCACGCGGATCCGTCGCCGCTGCAATCTCCGATCCGCGTCAGCATACCATCCAGCGTGCGCACGAAGAGACAATCACCACAAGCCGCCATACACTCATTTGAATTTCCAGCGGTCAAGGACTTGACGGTGGCAGGCGGCGTAGGATAGCACGGCGCCTCGCAGGTATCCACGT
>ENA-UOXV01004298-UOXV01004298.1-marine-metagenome-genome-assembly--contig:-NODE-4298-length-16456-cov-5.431925_pt1 | contig 16456 bp, 11 predicted proteins | sample MGYA00238165_ERZ766961 | MGnify/ENA primary metagenome ERZ766961 (study PRJEB28924, sample SAMN03173240) | marine metagenome | biome: Marine; feature: Water; material: Subsurface seawater | place: North... | reverse complement strand
ATCAGCTAGTATATGGAGGGCTAACACGGTTGCCATTGCTGAAAGTTTAAAAGCTTATGGTGTAAGGTCAGAAGAAATATTAAAGCAAGGAAACAGGGTTAGAATTAAAGTAAGAGTGACATTTCATAATGTTTATGGGTTAAAATTAAACATTGAGGAAGTAGATGCTTCGGCAACTTTAGGAGATATAGAGAAACAAAAACAAGAAACATTAAAAAGGCTAAAAAAGGAAGGTTTAGATACTCTTCAGAAACAATTATATTTAAGTCCATTGACTACAAGAATCGCAATTGTAGGTTCGCCTGATACATCTGGGTTTGTTGATTTTATTAAGGAGTTGACTAGTAATAATTATTTCACTCGATTTAAGTATAAAATTTTCCCTACAAAAGTTCAAGGAGATGAAGCTGTATCGCAGATTGTAAGAGCTATTAATGATGCTTCTAATTATGATGTTGAAGCAATAGTAATCATTCGTGGAGGTGGGTCAAAAATGGATTTGCATGTGTTTAATCATTATGATATTTGCAAGGCTATTGCCTATTCCAGAGTTCCAGTAATTACTGGTATTGGACACGAAACTGACACTGCTCTTGTGGATGTAGTTTCTTTTGAAAGTGTAAAGACTCCTACTGCTGCTGCAAAACGATTTTATCTAAAAATAGCAACTTTTCGCGCAGATTTAAGCGATGTGAATCACCGTATCAGACTAACTGGCACTAACCTTATAGGTGATTGTAAGGATGAGTTAAATTATTTCACTAACCAACTAGTAACTATAGTGAATAGTAAACTATCAAAGGAAAAAGATAAGTTACACAATAGAGCTACAAATTCAAATTTAGCCGTACGTCAATTATTAGAGGTTGAAAAAAATAATTTCACCGGTGTTACACAATTGTTTTTTCAAAAAGTTAGTATTCTTTTGGTTAAAGCTAAAGAGAGTTTATGGGACGTGTTAATTGCTGTTAAATCAAGTTCACAGCAGATGTTAAATACTGAAAGTAATAATATAAGTGTTATACAAGAAAGGCTTGTTAGTTATCCGAATAAGTTGATTGAGTTTAATAAACTTGAACTTGAAAACTCATGGGGATTGACTATTTTAAGAATTGAGCATTTAATTAGTAGTGAAAAGGATTCGCTAGGCTATGAGATAGACAAACTAAAAGTGGTCGATCCTACTAGACTTTTTGAAAAGGGGTATACAATATCAACCGTTTCGGGGAAGGATATAAACATATTTAAAGGAGAACTCTTAGGTGAGGAGATGACAACATACTCTGATAAATTTGAAATTAAGAGTACAATTAAAAAAATCAAGAAAAATGACTGAAGACGAGATTAAGAATTTACGATACGACAAAGCGTTAGAACTGCTAAGAGCAATATCACTTAAGTTGGAAAATAAAGAGGTGTCAATTGACGATTTGACTTCACAGGTTAAATTGGCTAATCAATTAACAGAGCATTGCAGAAAAAGATTGGAAATGACTGAGAAGGAGATTTCTAAGATTATTAGAACAGAGGAGGAGTGAAGTGGTTTCTTGAACTTGCGCCGGACTTTTGCAATTAATTGAACGATTTTCATCGTTTTATATATGATTATAAAACAAATAAGTCTGGGGTAAAATAAATTTTACTATAGATGTGAAGGGATATGAAGAATAGTTTTTATAAAAAACAGACTAAAGAGTATCAGGTGATTTTTGATTTATACATAAATAAAGAATTTTAATTATTGCTATCCCAATAGAATTTTTCAATGTAATAACCCCTATTTCAAATATTGATAGCGTGTATAAAGGAGGGTTTAAACAATTTAATATTGATTATGCTGATTTGTTTAAAGATAGGTTTTGGCTGACGAATACCTTTTTAGAGAAGGAGTAATGAATGTTATAAATCTTCGTGCAATTTGTGAAGTTGGGCTGTTGGAGTGGTTATTAAGGATGGGGAAAAGAGTTGGAAGGATTTTTGTGTTGTTTCAGAAGTACTTGGGCCAACGCTTCCTTGCGATTGGATTGAGTTTGATGATAAATCAAGAGAAGTTTGTTTTAACAATAGCAAACATGACAAAATTTAATATAGAAATGATATTTTATTGCTAAGGCTTTTTTGTTTTTTATAAAACTTTTGATTCCATTTTTCTTTTAAATTCTTTTGAAATCTTCCTTGAGTTTAAAAAGTTTTTAAATATTTCAATAGAATCTTTTCGTTGGTTAATTAAGCATTTTAAATATAATCCGGACAACTCTAACATAGAAACTTCAAAACGTTGTTTTGCATACTTTTCTAGTAGTTGTGTATCAATTAAGTTAAATATTTCAATTTTTTTTGAGTCAGGTAACAAATTTTTAGATTTAATTATTTTCCATGATTCACATATGTTTGATGTATATTCAATAAAGTTCTTTTCTTTCCTATTTGAGTTTTGTAAATGTTCTTTCAAATTTAATAAGAGGTTAGAATGTGTTTCAGAAATATCTTTATTGTCAGCAATATGAATTGATATTTGATTAGCTATCCAAATATAAAATTTTGATGTAATTAGACAATTAATTTGATGTTTAGTCAACTCATCTTCTGAAAAAAGTTCATTGATTATGTTTATCAATTTTTTCGATTTAGAATTAGATTCATCAGTTTTTAAAACATCCTTGAGTAATTTTTCCAAAAGGGATTCTCCAGACATTTCATGATTTATATTGCCTTTGAGAATTAAAATAGAGTATTCATATATTCTTTTGTCAAATGGTTTTTCTAACAACAAAAGTCTTGTTTGTTCGGTTAGAACCTCAATGTCAAGGAGAGTATTTGGAATATTCCCCATTTTTATAGAATTATCGATAAGTGTTATACATTTTCTTCTATCGTATTCTTGTTTTGTAGATTCGATTAAACTTTCATAAAAATGAGTTTTATAATAACCTGGAGCAAGACTTTTACACTTATTAATTTGTAAGGTTATATTTTTGTAACTGACTAGTTTGTTTTCAGACACAGATTTAAATGCTTCCAATAATATAGATTGAGCTATACGGTCGCTTTGTGTCAATAAGTATCCTGATGGAGTGTTTGTATCAGAAGGTTTAGTCTTTTGAAGTAGTTCTTCAACGGATTTAATTTCTTTGTCAATTCTATCACGCACAGAGGAACTACCTATAATAACTTGTTCCACAAAAACTTCTACAAGTGGCAGCGGTTTGATAATTTCTATGCTCCTATTTTTATCGATAGTTTCATGTTCTACGGTTATTAACGAAAACCTTAACAGTTCGACAATTCCCTCCTCAAAATCGTTATCAGTAATCTTGCTCATGAATTGAATTAAATACCTTTCAGGTAAATCATCATACCTACATGTAAATTGGAGTATTCTTTTACTGTTTGTCTTTAGTTTTTTATAAACTTGTTCGAAACTGAAACGAACTAAATCGTTTCCATACTTTTCTAATTCCTCGAAAGCAGCACTAAACTCTTTTCCGTTTTTAACAAGGCTTAAGCACCATTTAATTACAAGAGGGTAATGTTGTGCATTGTTAAGCCAAGATTTTATTGTAATATCATCTATGCCTTCTAAACCTAAGTTGTAATATTCACATAACTTTTTAAACAATTTAAATGAAGCATTTTCATCTAACCCTTTTAATGGAATTATTTTATTAATATCAGACATGCCAATTCTACTGGTAATCAAGCACTGTATCATTCCATGAAAATTATTTTTGATGAAAGATTTAATTCTGTTGTCGTCTATATTTTCAAGATTGTCAATAATGACGAGTTTTCTGTATCCGTCATTAAATAGTTCTTCTTTCGCTAAGCTCTCTAGTTCACTTGCGCTTACATTATCTACATCATCTAGAAATCGTTGGCCATGAATTCCAGAGATAAGCTGGTTCAAAAATTCTCTGTAATCATCTGCATACTGGTATTCTCCTCCTGAAATATCTTTTATCCCTTCAGCGGTTAAATAGTTTGATTTGGAACTAACCCATACTATTTGATTAAAATATATATTGTTTAAATCAGAGGAAAGTTCGTGGCCAATTTTAAGTGCTAAAGCAGATTTGCCTATTCCACCAGCACCTGTTATTGCAATAATTCTGTCATGTCCACTACGTAGCGCAGAAATTATCTTCAATATATCATCTTCTCTTCCTTGAAAACCCCAATTTCTGTATTCAGGAATTGGTAGATTGTTTTTAACGAAGTTTTGATTAAGATTTGGAACAAAATATTTTGAATCATAAATAGCACTTGGTATGTCAGTATTTATCATTTCTAATTCACTGCATAGCACGTGAAACTTAAATGGTTTGCAATATTCAATTGCACCAATTAGGAAAAGTCTAATATCATTTAATGAAATATTCTGAGAATAAGCGTGTGACACCTTATTTCGAAGTAGAGTAACTTTACCTATCTGGTTAATTAAGGTATTAATATTCTTTTTGTGTCCAACAAATTCTTCACATATATAATTGTTTTTGGAAGCAATTTGTAATATGCCCAGTATACCATGTGCAAAATTCATCGATATTTTAACATCATTAGTAGACGAAATCACTGCATCTTTATTCTTGGTTTTTTTCTTGAATTCTTTCTCAAATTGAGTTTTAAACGTATTTTCTAATAAATTATAGTTTTCGTTTAATACGTCTCCTTCAGAGATTATATCTAAAAATAAATCAAAAGTTTCAGCTTCAAACTTATCAACCAAATTCTTCGAAAACTCTTTTAATGTATCATTGTTAAATTCAGACATTTTAAATATTATTTTAAAAACCAATCATCTACAATGTGTAGTCGCTTCTTGGCTCGGGTAATTGCGGTGTACCACCACTGGTAAATTCCAGGTTGTTTAAGCCCTAAAATTTTATTATCAAGATAAAGGTAAACATTTTCCCATTCACCTCCTTGTGATTTATGACATGTTATTGCATAACCGTAAACAGCTTTAAGGCCATTTAAGTATGGGTCATTTTTCATTTCCTCTTTGAACTTGTCGTCACTTTGCTTAGTGTTTTTTTGTTTCATTCGATAATGAAAATCAATGAGTAACTTTTTATGCTGAAAGCTGTCTATGTTTGTCTTTGAAGAATATATTACATCTTCTATTAATAATACTGAGAAGATATCTTTTGAATGCATTTCCTGTACACGCACTTTGATGAAATTTATCCCCACATGTGTTCTTCGTTCTCCTTTCTCAAGAACAATAACTTGGTCACCATTCACAAGACCAGTAAGAAGGTTGTTTTGAGTTACCATTAATAAATCTCCAACTGCCAATTCATTAGAGTCTTTTATCAATTCCTTTCTTATTATTCTATTTATTTCATCTCGATGTCTGTTAGATTGACAAATAAGTGTACTATTCTCAAATCCTTCGGATTTAATTTGGTCGATGTAATCGTTTATAAGAGTTAGGTGGTTATTTTTCAAGATAATATCGGTAGATCCCTTGATTTTTAATTTAGGCGGCCAAGGAACAATTGTATTGTTTTCATGCAGCTTTCGTAGATGCATAGAGGATTTTATTATTCCCCCTTCAAATTCTTGCCTCATTATCTCTGTAAGTTCATACTCTTGAACATTGAGATTGAATTTCTCAGAAATATGACTAGCACTAAGTGCTGGAGAAAGAGTTTCGCTCACAGGTGGAAGCTGACTGGCATCACCAATAAATATAAACTTCCCGGCAGGGTCATAATTAAATAAGTCGTTTAACAGTTGGCCACTTCCAAAGTTTGCAAATGAGCTAGACGATTGTTTCTTATTGCCAATCATTGATGCCTCATCAATAATGTAGACCGTTTTTTCGCTGTTCTCTTCCAGTTGTTTTAACCCAAATTGTAAGCTTATTTGTCCTTTTTTATCAAGGTCATTCTTGGATAGTTTGTCTAAGTCCTCACTAAGGTTTTTGAATACATAAATAGCACTATGAACTGTGGATGCATTGTGTTTTGTCTTATCGGAAATTACCTTTGATGCTCTTCCAGTTGACCCAAGTAATTGAAATGGTATTTTATTTTCACTTAACCATTTTAATATTCCTTTAACTATGGTAGATTTTCCAGTTCCTGCGTAGCCTTTTAGTATAAAAACGTTTTCTTTTTCATCCTCGACAAAAGAGCATATTCGAGTAAATGCTTTTGATTGGTTTTTGTTTAATTTTATATCAAAATAGTCTTCTTCTAGCATCATGAGTATTCAATGTGTTTTTATTCACAGTTACATTTATAATCCATTATATATTTATGAAACCTATCTCCGTAATCATTTTTTATAAGGGTGCCATAAAAAGAATCCCAATTTCCTTTCGGTACGCCACAGAAAATGTATTTTGGTTTAGTTGATAAAGAGTTTGTTCCTTTTATAGTTGCAACAATAGCAATAGTATTCTCTATACTGTAAGCTTCTACAGAAAATAACCAAGATGATGAGGAGAGACTTAATGAATTTACTGACCCAGCATTGGTTCCATTTTGCTCAATATACGTCATCAATTCTGTACAACTTACATCTTGGCTGTGAATTGAAATAAACGACATTAGGATTAATATAATAATGAAAGACATTTTTTTCATCTGAAATTTTACGATAAGTGATAAATGATAATCCCATTGCAATTTATAAAATTAAATGATTAATTTCTATCCTAGGTTGTTTTAAAACAAGTCAGGTTTTTAGTGATGATTATTGCGAAATATATATAGAGTCCTTGATTATTGGTGCGGTTGAGGTGTTTTAGAGTAGGAGAGGTTTCAATAATAGTAGCAAATACAAGTAAATAATGGTTTCTAATGATGAAAACCTACCATGATTCTTTCACCTACTTTTTAATATTATATCTTTGAGATTAAATAAATATGTATAATGACTGATATTGACGAAATTACCAATGCATTAATAAAATTTAGAAATGACAGAGATTGGGAACAGTTTCATGATTCAAAGAATTTGGCAACTGCCATAGCTATTGAAGCAGCAGAGCTTAATGAGCTTTTTTTGTGGAAGAATAATATTGATGATATTAACAATGTGTCAAAGGAAAGGCTTTCCGAAGAATTAGCTGATGTGTTCTCTTTTGCTTTCCTATTGGCTGAAAAAAATAACCTAAATGTAAAAGATATTGTACTTAATAAGATTATTGACAACGATAAAAAATACCCAGTTAGCAAAGCAAAAGGGACATCCAAAAAATATACAGAACTTTAAATGATTGTATATAAAGCGACAAAGAAGCAGTTTATTGATGATGTCTACAGCAATAGTATTGAAGATATTATTACTGAAATGGTTCTAGAGAAATTGCATAAAAAAGTTGGGAAAAGCGAGTATCAGTCCTGGAGCAATTCTTTGCCTCAGGTAGAGCAATTACTTAGAGATGAGGATATTCCTAATGATGCAGGAGTTGCAATTGAATATAACATACCTCAAACCCAAAATCGAGTTGACTTTATTATAAGTGGTAGAGACGAAGATAAAAATGACAGAGTTGTTTTAATTGAATTAAAGCAATGGTCGGAAGCAACTTTAACTACCAAGGACGGAATGGTTAATACTAGATTTAGTCATGGTTATAAAGATACACAGCATCCAAGTTATCAAGCGTGGTCTTATTCTATGTTGCTTAATGGTTTTAATACAGCTGTATATGAAGGCAAGATTAAATTGTCTCCTTGTGCATATTTACATAATTACAAAGATGATGGGATTATTAAAAATGATTTTTATCAATCATACTTGGATAAAGCACCCGTCTTTTGTAAAGAAGATAAAAGAGATTTAAGAGAGTTTATCAAGAAGTTTATTAGGTATGGTGATAAAAATGATATCATATTTAATATAGAAAATGGCGAAATAAGACCATCTAAGGCATTAGCAGACAGTATGAGTTCTATGCTGAAGGGGAATCAAGAATTCACTCTTATCGATAGCCAAAAGGAGGTTTATGAAGAGGCAAAATTTTTAGCAAAAAAGGCAGCAACAGGGAAGAAGCAAGTTCTAATTGTTGAAGGTGGTCCCGGGACTGGGAAATCAGTTGTTGCTATAAATCTTCTGGTTGCATTAACAAAAGTAGGGATGGTGTCTCAGTATGTTACTAGAAATTCTGCTCCTAGAATGGTTTATGAAGCTAAGTTAACAAACACATTAAACCGTACCCAGTTTTCAAACATGTTTAGAAGTTCTGGTGCCTTTCATGATTGTAAGTCAAATAGCTTCGATGCACTTATAGTTGATGAAGCTCATAGACTGAATCTAAAATCAGGTATGTTTTCTCATCTTGGTGAAAACCAAATAAAAGAAATAATAAACTCTTCTTTATTTTCTATTTTCTTTATTGATGAAGACCAAAAAGTAACTCTGAAAGATATTGGTTCGAAAGATGAAATAGAAAAGTGGGCAAACTTTCATAATGCCGATATAACAAATGTTGAGCTTACATCTCAATTTAGATGCTCTGGTTCAGATGGGTATTTGGCTTGGTTAGATAATTCATTGCAAATAAAAGATACGGCTAATATTTTACTTGAAAAGGAAGGTTATGACTTTAGGGTGTTTGATGACCCTAGTGAGCTTCAGAAAGAAATCTATTCATTGAATAAAAAAAGAAACAGTGCCAGAATAGTTGCTGGTTATTGTTGGAAATGGATAACTAAAACCACTTCAAAAAAATGGAAGAGTCTTTCGAAGGATGAGCAAGAAAGCCTGTTTGATATAGAGTTCCCAGAGTTCAACTTCAAAATGAAATGGAACCTTGATTCCGATGCTATGCTTTGGATAATAAAACCAGAATCGGTTACCGAAGTTGGATGTATACATACAAGTCAAGGACTTGAAGTAGAATATATTGGAGTGTTAATTGGAGATGATTTTGTAGTTAGGGGTGGTAAGGTAATTATTGACCCATCCAAGCATCCAGGACAAGATAAGTCTCTTCATACATGGAAAAAAATTATAAAAGAAAGTCCAATTGAAGGAAAAAAGCAAGTTGAGGCTGTTATTAAGAACACATATAGAACACTATTGTCAAGGGGAATGAAGGGTTGTTTTATTTACTGTACAGATAAAGAAACAACTGAGTATTTTAAGTCTTTAATGAATTAGTAGTGAATTAGATGAAAGAGTTAGTAGATGAAATGAAAGAGAATTATTCTGTATAGAAATTAATATTCACAATAATATAATCACGAAAGCTATTAATTTGTATTTTAACACTCGTAATAAATATGTTATTGATTGATAAATGAAAGTAGTAGATTTTTTTTGTGGTGCAGGTGGATTCTCTGAAGGATTTAGACAGGTTGGATTTGAAATTATTTATGGTTACGATCATTGGCGACCAGCAGTCGAGACATATAATTACAATTTTGGATTAAAATGCGAGCAAAAAAATATTTTAGATTATTTAACTTCAGTTGAAGAGATTGATTCCATTCCAAACACGGAAATTATTATTGGTTCTCCTCCTTGTGTTAGTTTTTCAAGTTCAAATAAATCAGGACAAGCAGACAAATCATTAGGACTAGATTTAACGAAAGCATTTTTAAGAGTTGTGGCTGTGAAAAAACATCAGCCTAATTCTATATTGGTAGCTTGGTATATGGAGAATGTGGTTAACTCAACTAAATTCTTAAATGATTCATACTCTTTTAAAGATTTGGAATTAGCAACTTGGGCTTTAGAAAATGGATACAAATCTTCTGATACGGCAATTGAATTAAAAAAAAACACTACAATTATAAATTCAGCAGATTATGGTTCTTTTCAAGCAAGAAAAAGAGCAATTTCAGGTGAGATTCTATCGGTAAGCAAATTAGTTATTCCCAAGAATACTCATGCCAAATCAAAAGAAGAAGGAAAGAAAAAATGGAAGACCTTGGGTCAGCTTTTGGATTTATTACCTTCTCCTAATCTTAGGTTAGAAAGTGATATGCTAATCGACCCTAATTTCACTGCACATAAATTGAAATTTAAAGATGTTACTGATCATTTTTATGATACCGGTATTTATGAATCGGAGTGGAGACAATCAAAACATCTTAAAACTAATCATCCATTTATGGGTGCTATGTCTTTTCCCGAAAAGTTGGATGGCCCTTCAAGAACAATTACAGCTACTAAAAGCAGCACGTCTAGAGAGTCAATTATATATAAATCAGAATATAATAGAACAGGAAATGGGGCTTATAGATGCCCAACAATTAGAGAAGCGGGATGTATAATGGGCTTCCCCATCTCATACCAATTTTTAGGTAGTGTAAATACTAAATGGAGATTGGTAGGTAATGCTGTGTGCACTTCTGTTAGTAGAGTGTTAGGTACTGAGGTGCTTTTAAACCTAGGATTGGAAGAACCTAAAGTGAAGTTTAATGAAGTTAATTATCAAGCTGAAGAAATAAAAAACCTTAATTCATTTTCTAAAAAGCTTTTCAATAAGCAACCTGTTAGAACTAAAATGTCACGATTTAGAAGGCATCCATTAAAAGCAGGTAATATGACGGTAACTCTTTCTAATTACAAAATATCAAAAAACGAAAAGAAGGCTTCGAAATGGTTTACATCGGTACAATATGGTACTGGAAAGGGCTTTCCAGTTCAGGAATTACCCGATGGTTATTATAGGAAAATTGAGTCATTAATTAGCACATTGAAAAAAGGAAAAAGGTTGATAGATATTGTAAATAATGGTTTTTCTGAAAAAATAGGTTCAAAGGCTCAGCTACAAGACATGTATGAGAAAAATAAAAGCCGTGATGATTTACTTGAACCTACCAAACTTGTTGAAGAGGTTGGCCTAATTATAAAAAGCCTTGATGTAGATGATGAGTTATACGAACAAAAAGAAAATAAAATATTTAAAAATAAAGATATCGTTCCTATAGGTCAGCTGTTTGCTCTGTATGCGGTAAACAAAATATCTTCATTCGCAAATTTAAAAAAGTAAATATGCCAATAGTTTTATTAAATAATACATAAGTAAACTCGAGATACTGAGCAAATGAGATTAACCAAGTTTTGGAATAAAGCTATAGAGTACTATTGTACTGCTAAAATGTCAAATAGTATTGAGAATTTTGACACAATCTTTATAGCAGTTTCCGAGGAGTCATTAGAGAAAATTAAAGAAAGATTTATCAGCAGTAATGAATTGAACCAGATTGAGATTGAATTATGTGAGAGAAACATTGTAGATGCAGGAGGAGTTATAGACAGTTATTATGCTTCTTGCAGGGAACTTCACAATGATTTAAGCAGACCAGAGAGATATTCTTTTTTAAGGTTTTCAATTCTAGTCATTGGCGCTTTTAAGCAAGATGATAGTCCGTTGAAAAATTATTGGAAACATTTTGACCCTTTTTTAATTGAAAAAAACATTAATTTAATAAGCACTGCTGAAAGAACTAAATATTTAGATAATTTAATTACAAATTTATCCAGTTGGTGTTATGCAGAACATCATAAAACATTTTTTCACCTCAATGTTTTTGGTGAAAATTCTAACATTGTTAATGTTGGAAGAATAAAAGCCCATTCTGTTTTTCAAGGAAGAACGTTGAGGGAGATTAAAAAAACGATTTATTACCTTGGATATTCTGATTCTCATTCGATTGAGGATTTGAATTATTCAGATATTGAAATAATACTTAAGGAATCAAGTTTGAATAGGATTCTTAATCTATTTAATAGAGATAGAGATACAGATGCTAAGGAAATTGTTTTTCAGTGTCTTAAAATTTGGTTAGATAAATGGAACCCTAGCCAAGACGAAAAAAATAAACTATTAAATGGGCAAACCACTTCAAAAAAAGCTTTAATTTCTATTCAAAGATTATGGTGTTTTAATTATGCAAATAAAAACACAAGTATAGAGTATGGCTTTATATATATGTCGTCTTTAGGTGAAGAAAGCATATTTTATTTAAACAAAGATGAAGATGTTTATATTGAAACAGAATGGGGAATAAAACTTGGAAAAAACAGGTATTTATACATCATAAAAAATTATAGCGATAAAATAGATTTAAACCAGAACGAATTAGGTCTTAAGTTTAAGAATATAAATAAAGATTTAAACGAAAAAGCCTATTCATTAGAACAAGTACCTAAACGAAAAATTTTCATTGAAAATTTAAATAAAAGAGTTTTAATAAAAGATAATCCAGTCATGATAGCAGCTAAATCGGAGGTGAAGGATTTATCGGATTGGTTTTTCGGTGATTTTCCAACTGAAGAGGAAAAGCAGTTATTTAAATTATATAGAGTTACAGAGTCGTTTCAATACTTGAAACACTCTTTTGTAAAAACAAACAATTTAAATATTACACCTCTTGGAATAACAGATGGTAGAAGTGGAAGTAAATCATTTTTATCTTCGTTTCCAGTAAAAATTCATATTGGAAACACTACAGATGGTGAAATACAAGTCTTACAAGAAGAAGTGATAAAATATAAATTTAAATTAACTGAAGTAACTAAAAATCTTAATTCTGAAATTAAATTAGGTTTAATTCCGCCCGGGCTGTATTCAATAATATATTATGATAGACATAATAAGTGCTTAAGGTTTAAAACAGGTAATGAATTTATCAAATTTGAAGTTGTTGAAAATGGATCAGGTGACAGAAGAGTAGACCGGAACAAGCAAGCTTTAACTCCTTTTAAATACCATGAGTTTCGTTGGTTGAAGTCTTTCGAAGAAGTTGAAGACTCTTATGTGATATTTTTAAATAATGATGAACAACTAGTATTTGAAAATAAACATACTGATTTCTATTTTTCTCAAAATACCAGAAAAGAATGGATCATAAAACCTAATAGTAAAATTACATATTTACAAAGAACTATAGCGAAGCCGATTAACATTGCTTTGCATTACAATACTTGGGTAATTGACATGTGCTATTTGAGTACGAACTTTAAACAATATAACTATAAAATAAAATTTTGCGATAGACCTGAGAGATTAAAGCTGCCATTTGAACCCAATAAGTTTCATTTGAAAAATGAGGAATGCAAGATAAGTAATGATTACATTTTTGTTGATTGTTATTATTATAAATTAATTGATTTGGATGATAGTTTGAGAGTTGAATATCCTAATATATCAATTGGAGATGAAATTTTTATAATATCAAACAAGCGAGAAATTAACAAGCCTGAAAATTTATTAAAACTTGTTAATCAAGAGTTTTTCCCATTCAAATAATAAAGTGATGCTAGAGGTAATTAAAAAGGAAAAAATAAATGTATTAATAGATGTATTGATAAAATCTGGTGGAGGACAAAGTCAGTACGGAAAGCTGAATGAGATAATTAAATTGTATACGACAGAAAATAGTTTGATTAGAAATACATTGCTGATTTGGCTGGATGCAATGGGGGTTATGGGAGTTGATAGTTTAAATAATTATCAGTTAAACAAACCTACTTGGGTAAAAAGCTCAATTGAAAACCATTTTATATTATATGGTGCAGTTACAAAAAATGAGATTCAAAAATTAGAAGAAAATAGTGACATCAAAAAACATGATAAAAATATAATTTCATATAAGAACTTTGATATTGAATTGCCAGATACATATTATACAACTGAACAGAAGGTCTTTGAAGAGTTTGATTATGAAATAATTTATGACCCTATTTTTTCGGAAATTGATAATTTGGAAGATTTGTCTGTAATTGAAAATAAACTTTATAAAGGAAATGTAGAAAAAATATCGTATTCATTAGAAGATTCATCTAGTGAAATTGATGGTTTTAAAATCATATTAGATAAAGACGAAACCCCCTTATACATGAAACCTCAAGATGATATAAAACTATTTAATTGGAGGACTAGGAGTTATGTGAAATGTGATATAATTAATGAATTGGATATTGCCGATGAAGAGGAAGGATTAAAATTAATTAAAGTTACAGATAGAAAAGATGAATATCATAAAGAATATTATACCATATTATTAAATAAAAGAGCAGATCAAGATTGGGGATATATATATTTTGACTCAAAAATTATTGATGAAAGATGGGCGAGATATCTATTTATTGACAAACTAGAGTATTATGATATAGAAAAAGATTTTAGAAGAAGAAATGATAGCATCAAGGGGTTGGTTGGACAAAACGCTATGACTGCTATGACTAGTTACCCAGAACTTATAACTCGACCTCCAATATCAAGTAATTTCATGAAAATTCCAAGTATAATAAGAAAGCAAATGGTCCAGTATGATAGTCGACAAGGATTAATGGCATTTCCTGTAAGGATGCCTTTACCAAAAGAAATTATGCGCTATTTGTTTTCATGTTCAGGTATTGTTCCTCAGGTATTTAGGAATAATTTTACGTTAAATCCCGACTATATTATTAAAAGCTTGTTTAGTGGTACCTTATCACCTGAAGGAGAAAACGTACCTTATCCTAATCAAAAATATTTTATGGAAGAAGACTTTTATTTGTTTTCAAGTGTGCCGACTGAATTGGCAGAGAAAATTTTTGAGAAACTGAATTTAGATATGAAAGATGATGTTTTTAAAAGAACATTTTTACAAAAAGTATAAATTATGAGTATGAACGACCCTATAGGTATTTACGAGAACTTAAAAGAGCAATACTTTAAATACATAGACACTGCTTTTTCAGTAGATGACTCAGGTTTTAAATCAAGGAGAAAAGAAGTTTACCTACCTGAGGGGGTGGATTCTAATAATATTTTGGCTCAAGAGCCATATTTAGAATTAATTAAACCTTATCCATCTTCTGGTAAAAAAATAAATGATTTAAAGCTAGAAGATATACCTATAGACTCTAAGGGTAATAATTACTTTTCTAGTCAAGAAGAATTGGAATTATTTCAAAAGTTTTGTTCCGCAGGATTAGTGGGGAACTTTCCATTGTATCAACATCAAATTGATATGATAAAAAACTATGCCTTGGGTAAGAACTGTATAATTACCACAGGAACAGGTTCTGGTAAAACGGAGGCTTTTTTATTACCTCTTTTTGCTTATTTAACAAAGCAAATTATACAGTGGAAAGAAAAACCAGAAACTGCCTTAGAGTATAATTGGTTCAATAACGCTGTAAAATACACTCCCAATGGTACAGCACATTACAAAGTACAAGAGCAAAGAAGAAATTCCACAAGAAAACCGTCAATAAAAGCTATTATTTTGTATCCGATGAATGCCTTGGTTGATGATCAGATGACTAGATTAAGGAAGGCATTAGATTCTGAAGATTCTGAATATTTTTATCGGGACAACTGTGAAAATCATAGAGTTTATTTTGGACAGTATAATGGAGCAACTCCTATTTCATCTGAAATAGATAGCCAAGAAAAACATAATGAACTTAGAGAGAAATTAATTGAAATACAGAATTATTGGAATGAAATTCAAAATGTAATTAGGAACGGAACTCTTTCAAAACGTCAAATCGAAGATATTATTTATACCTCACAAAAAATTGGAGGAAGCGAATTGTTGACAAGGTTTGATATGCAGCAAACACCACCTGATATTTTCATCACGAATTACTCGATGCTAAACATTATGTTGATGCGAGATAAAGAGGGGGGGCTATTTGAAAAAACAAAAGATTGGCTGGAAGAAGATGAAAATAATATATTCCATTTAATTGTCGATGAACTTCACTTGAATAGAGGTAGCTCTGGTACTGAATTAGCATTGCTGTTGAGATTGGTAGAATATCGTTTAGGGTTAGAGCCAGGGCATCCTCAACTAAGGGTTTTAGCAAGTTCAGCCTCTTTAGACCCACAAGATCCAGAATCGAAAGAATACATTACAGATTTTTTTGGAATGGATTTTACAAGTCACTTTAAAATCGTTAAGGAAGAACCGGTCAATAATAGCTCGCCTGAACCAATTATTAGTCAAGAGTTGCTCGAGAATTTCCAAACTCTTTGCGAGCAAGAAGATAGAGTCAAATCAGATGAGGAAATCGCAAAAGACATTTTTGGAGATGACTTTTTAAATAAAAATACAAACCAATTAAAACAGACACTATTAAAAGGGTTTGAAAACAATGAAAGTAAACACACGTTTAGTTTGTCTGATGTAAACACAAAGTTGTTTGGTGAAGAGTCTGATTTTGTTGCGTTAAAAGGACTGTTGAAGCTAAGGGCAATTTATGATGATGAAAAGTTTGACGAAATTAAAAGAGATTTACCCAGGATACGGTTTCATTTATTTTTCAAAAATGTAGATGATTTACATACAGTTGTGGGGGAAAAAGATAAGATTGTACTAAACTCATCTAACACAAAACTTGATGGAAAAAAAGTCTTTCAAAACTTATATTGTGATGAATGTGGAACGATGTTTTATGGTGGTAGGCGTTTTGAAAATAAAGGCAAATTGGAAATGTTACCAATGTCATCGGAATATGAAAATATGCCTGACCTTAATTTAGACAAAAG
>ENA-UOXV01004286-UOXV01004286.1-marine-metagenome-genome-assembly--contig:-NODE-4286-length-16493-cov-7.125806_pt1 | contig 16493 bp, 14 predicted proteins | sample MGYA00238165_ERZ766961 | MGnify/ENA primary metagenome ERZ766961 (study PRJEB28924, sample SAMN03173240) | marine metagenome | biome: Marine; feature: Water; material: Subsurface seawater | place: North... | reverse complement strand
AAAAAAAGCATTTTTAAAAAATGGATATAAATTAACAAAAATAGAAAAATTTTTCCCATCTAAAGCAATTATTAAACCATACAAAAAAAGAGGAAGCTATACAGTTAAGACTGAATTTAGTAATCATACAGTCTTTTCAGGACCAGTACATTTACCTTGGTATTTTTTGTTAGCAAAAAAGATTAAGAGATAAATTTTGATTAAAAATAATTTTTTTTCTATACCCAATTTAGAAAATGTAGTTTTTATAGGCTATAGCAGTCAATTAAATGAACTAATTGATATAACCAAAAAATTAAAACTTAAAAGTTTGTTTATTACTAGTGCAGATCAAGCAAAAAATATAAAGAAAAAATTAGAATATAAAATTTTTAACAAAATTAATAACGAATTTAAAAATTTTATAACAAGTAAATTTAAGATTGAAAAAACAATTTTTATCAGCCTTGGTTCAAGGATAATTTTTTCAAAAGATGTAATAGAAAATTTTTTTAAAAGAAATTTAGTCAATTTTCATAACTCTAGATTACCTCTAGACGCAGGAGGCGGGAATATGTCTTGGAGAATAATGAGAAACGATAGAATTGACAATCAACTTGTGCATATTATTGATGAGGGTATTGACACAGGACCAATTCTTTTAACAAAAAAATCGATTTTTCCAAAAAATTGTCAAATACCCCTGGATTTTGAAGAATTTTCCAAATTAAATTTTTTAGTTTTTTTTCAAGACTTTATAGAAAAAATATTGAAAGGTAAAAATTTTAAATTGAGACATCAAATTAACTATATTGGAAGATATAATCCAAGACTTGATACTAAAATTAATGGATGGATTGATTGGAGTTTAAGATCAGTTGATTTAATAAAATTTATCAATGCTTTTGACGATCCGTATAATGGTGCGCAAACTACAATTAATAATTTAAACGTAAAGATTAAAAAAGCACAGCTTCATGGAGGAGATTCAAGCAATCATCCATTCATGTCAGGTTTAATTTCAAGACATGATGGGGACTGGGTAGTTGTTAGTACTGTTGATGAAAATATGCTTTTAGTTGAGACTATTTTGAATGACAAAGGTGTAAACATAATATCAAAATTAAAGTTAGGTGATAGGTTTATAACACCTATAGAGAAAATATACCTATCTAAAAAAATTAGACCAAAGTTCAATTCTAAAGGTTTAGTTAAAGATACCAAATAAATTTTATGAAATATGCTGATTTAAAAGATAAAAAGATTCTTTTAATTTTACAAAGAGATTGGGGTATCAAACATGGGTTTGAAATCGCAAAAAAATTGAATAATTCTGGTGCATTATTAGCAACTTTGGTTTTTAAGCTAAGTACGGAAGGATTTATTGAAGCTCAAAAAGAGGTTAAATTTAAATATATATTAAAAAATAGTGAAATAGAAAATGATAGTAACAAAATAAATCAAGAAAATGGATATAATATTAAAATGCTACTCAATGATTTCAAAATTAATTCAATCTGGGAAAATGCATTTACCTTAAGGGGAAAATCAACTTCTTTAAAAAAATATCCTTTTTCTTATGAGCAAAATTTAAATGATAAAGAAATAGAGAACTATGTTGTGGCTTATGCATTTAAGATTAAAGAATTAGTTAATAATTTCAGCCCTGACGTCATAATTGGATATAATTTAGGAGATATAAGACATTTACTTTTAAGTAAAATAGCAAATATAAAAAAAATTCCTTTTCTTTTTATGTCTGATACTAAAGTTCAAAATATTGGGGCATTTTACTACGATCTAGATTGTGAAAAAAGTTTTTTTAAAAGTAGAATTAAAGAATTAAATGAAAGCAAAACTATTTCAGTTTATAAAGAAAAGGCTAAAAAATATATTCTAGATCATAGAATTTTAGGAGTTAAAACACCATTACAAATTAAAAATGCTAGTTTAAATAAATCTTTAATTGGCTTTGAAGAAGCTAAATTTTTTTTGAGAAGGATTTTAGATAATTTAAAAAATAAACGAACATATGATGGTCCTAAATTAAGAATAATTTTTAGAGATTATTTTATGGAAAGAATTAGTATTTATAAAAATAAAAGAATTAAATATGATCCTATTGATAGTTTAGATAATTTTGTATTTTTTCCGTTGCAACATGTCCCAGAGTCACAGTTGGGCATGCTAAATCCAGTTCACGATAATCAATTAAACACAGCAAAAATATTAGCTAGATTTCTTCCAAAAAACTTAACTTTAGTAGTTAAAAATCATCCATGGAAGTATGAGCGCAGAACAGAATCATTTTTAACTAAGTTAAAAAATACACCGAATGTTAAATTAATTGATCATAGAATTCCAAATGAAATTATATATAAAAAAATGGACTACATGATCTCATTGTGTGGAACCTCAATATTTGAAGCTGCAATTTTAAAAAAACCAACTATTCAAATAGGTTCACTAAAAATGATGAGTGATTTACCAAATTTATTTTTATTAGATAAACTTGAGGATATTCCAAAGCTCATAAGCCTAATAGATAAAAATTTTAAACAAACCGCTAACTCACAGGAATATGAAGAAAAACTAATTAATTATATTTCAGCTGCTTATGATGTAGGATTTGACTTTTCAAATTATGAAAAAGATCTAAGAAAAGATAAAGACGCTCTTGAATATATGTGGAAAATTTATCTGAAAGAGATAACAAAAATATTTAAATTAAAAAAATTTTTCACTTTTAATTAATTTTTGTTCTCTTAAAATTTTAATAATCGGGTATAATTTCCAAACTGGGATCCTGATTTCTTCTGCAATATCAATAAGATCATGCGATCCGTCACACCAAGTAAGTGTATCTATAATTAATCTAGATAGATTATCTATAGCACTTCCGCTCTTATCTTTTACTGTCGGATATAGATTTCTTTTAGCTAAAAATGGCTCACAAATTATTTTAGTTAGAGGATAAAAATTTTGGTTTGCTACTTCGATTATTTTTTGCAAAACATTAAATCCTCCCGCCAAACCTTTTGGAGTTACTACATCTACAAGATTATCTAGGGAGGTGTGATATTCAGGATAACTTCCCGGTCGAGATCTCATAATAGTTGCAACAGGTAAATCAACTCCAGGCGCACAATATTGTCTTTCATCACTGCCTCTATCTTCCCAGTTATATTGTTTAAAATTTTTATCTATATTTTTTAAAACATGTTTGGCAATTTTATCACTTAAACTTTTTTTATTTCTAGATGGTAAATAAGAATAACACCTATCATCTCCAACACAGGTTATTGCAAACCCTGCAAAAATATTTTTTTTCATTTTTTTGATGTTTTTATTTAAGTATGCAATCGATCCAATTGTTTCTGGAACAAATACAATTCTGTAAGAATATTTTTTATTTTTTAATTCTTTAAGCCATTTAGATAAAAAAATCGTTACACATGGACCCGAAATCTCGTTATTTGCTAATGAAGGGTGACAAATGTATGTTGATAAGAAAACTTCTTTATTTGTCCTACCTTTTATTAAAATTTCCCCATAATGAAGAAAGCCTTTCTTCAAGGTGGACTTAATGACCACTTTATATTTACCAGATTTTAATTTTTTTCTTTGATTGTCAGCTAAACAAAAGCCCCAACTTTTTTTGTAATATGAAGTTACATATGGTACCGCATTCGGCTTTTCAGGAATAGAATATAGATATTCATTGAGATCTTTAAGAGCAAATTCTGCTTCAACTGGAATACTATACCCTACTAAATGCAGGTTGTTTTTTTTGAAATCACAAATTTTTTTACCAGATGGGTCAATTATATAAGCCTCTTTGACATTCCATTCATCAGGTATTATCCAATCAAATACTTTTTTCCCAGAAGCCACCTTGTGAATTTTAAGAGTTGAATTTATTTTTTTTAGCTCATTAAACGTTTTTAATACACCCTCACCAGTTAGGCTTCGGTTAAAGGGCCAAATTTTTTTCCCCAGGTTATGAATCTTTAAACCAATATTATCTGTCATTGATTGATAATTTTATATATTTTTTTTGTAATTAATATAATAGATTTATTTAGCATTGAAGCAATTTATAAATAAAATCTGGAATGAACATGAGCTTTTTTAAAAAAAAACCTTTTTTCATAGCGGAAATATCTGCAAACCATAATGGTTCTATTGCACAAGCAAAAAAATTAATTTTGATGGCAAAAAAATATGGAGCAGATGCTGTAAAACTGCAAACTTACACAGCTGATACAATGACAATTAAGTCAAAAAAAAAGGAATTTAAAATAACAAAAGGTCTTTGGAAAGGTAAAACTCTTTGGGATCTATATGATAAAGCTCATACACCTTTTGAGTGGCATAAAGAACTTTTTCAATTTGCAAAAAAAAATAAAATAGTATGCTTTAGTACTCCATTTGATGATACAGCAGTCGATTTTTTAGAAAAATTAAACTGTCCTTTTTATAAGATAGCCTCATTAGAAATGAATGATATTCCTTTAATAAAAAGAGTTGCTAAAACTAAAAAACCAATAATAATATCCACAGGAACTGCAAGTCTAAATGAAATTGATCTTGCATACAGGACTGCCAAAAAATATGGATCAAAGCACATCGCCTTACTTTATTGCGTAACAGCATATCCTGCTAAAAAAGCTGATTTTAATTTAAATAATATCAAGATTCTCAAGGAAAAATTTGGTTGTATAGTTGGTTTTTCTGATCATTCGATAGACCCGAAAATAGCTGGCGCAGCTATAACAGCTGGCGCTGAAATTATAGAAAAACATGTAGCATTAGCAAACCAAAAAAATGGCCTTGATATTAAATTCTCAATTAAAGGAAAAGAAATTAGAAAATTAAGAACCATAATAGATGAAAATTATAAAATGTTAGGTAGGGAATATTTTTATAGAAACAAGGAAGAGTTAAATTATAAAAAATTTAGAAGGTCAATATACGTGGTCCAACATATAAAAAAAGGAAATAAATTTACAAAAGATAATATAAAAAGAATTAGACCAGGATGTGGCTTAGAACCAAAATATTATTCTTCGCTGATAGGAAAAAAATCAAAATTTAATTTAAAACCTGGCACTCCTCTTAAAAGTGCTGTTTTGTCTGTTAATAAACTTAAAAAAAATAAAAAAAGATAAAAATCAATATAGTTATTATTAAAATAATTGAAGTTTTTTTATTAAAATAAAAAAAATAATCACAACAGGCATGACCCAAATATATTTATTCAAGCAAGAAGTCCAAGTAAACACTTTGCGTAAAAAATAAAATTATATTACAATTGGAAAATTACCAATACCTTAATTCTTTACTTTTTATTTTTTCACCCTCTAAAATTTTTTTTTTCCCGTCGCCTTTTATTATTTGAATTTTTTTTATCATTGACGTCAGATTCATCAAGCCCACAGGAGAAAGAGATGAAGCTTGGTCTGTGCCCCACATGGCTCTATCTAGCGTAATGTGTCTCTCAATAAAATTAGCTCCCAGGTAGCATGCACCAATTGTTGGCGAAACCGTAGACTCATGGCCAGAATAACCAACTTCACATTTATATTTTTTTTTTAATTTTTGTATCAGGCTTAAATTAAGGTCTTCTTCCCTGCATGGGTATGTTGAGACACTGTGCATTAATATAAATTTACATTTGTGTTTTTTAAATATTTTTACTGCTCGATCTATGTCTTTATATGTTGACATACCTGTGGAAATCAAAGTTATTTTTCTTTGTTTTGCAACTTCTTCTAAAAATATTAGATTTGTTATCATGGCTGAAGCGATCTTATTGTATTTTAATTTATATCTTTTTAAAAATTTTAAACTTTTAGTATCCCAAGCACTTGCAAACCACCCAATACCTATCTTTTTTGAATATCTATTTATCTGATCATATTGTTTTAGACCAAATTCAATCTTTTTTTTATAGTTTAAATACGTCATTTTTCCCCAAGGAGTTTCTCTAATTAAATCTTTTTTATTTGATGGAGTAGATATTTCGGGTGTTCTTTTTTGAAATTTTACATAATCACATCCACAATTTTTTGCTAATAACATCATTTTTTTTGCTAAAGAAATGCTGCCATTATGATTGATACCTATTTCGGCAATAACTGTTATCTTATTGTACATTAATTTTCTATATTACACATTTAAAGGTAAGTAAATATTTGTTTCTATTATACGAAATAGAGATATTAAACAAACCATATTCATTACATTACGTTGTTTATTGTATTTTAAAAAGATTAATTAATTAAATTTTACAAAAATTTTTCTTGCAGATGTAAGATCTGATGAATTGTTTATATCTATTGAAAGTTCTGGTTTACTGAAAATTGGCATCATATTTCTTGAACTATGAAAATTTTTAAATTTTAATAAATTTTTACATTTAGCTAAATAAAAAGATCCATTTACATAAAAAACTTTTTTTGCCTCTTGTCTTTGTTGTAAACCATAATCATCTGCAATTAAGTTATTATTTTTATCCAAATATCTTACATTATTTGAATTGAATTGAGTTTCAGTCACCGCAATTAATGAATGATATTTTTCACTATCAAACTTTATGATATTTTTTTTAATTTTATAAATTTCTCTTAAGGGAGATGTTGGGAGCATCATTGCAATTAAACTGTTTCTATCAATATCAAATTTTTTAATAACATCTAGCACCACATGAATTGCATGAACGTTACTTTTTGAAAGTTTTTTTGGCCTTAAATGAAAAATGATATTTTTTTTTTTAATTATTTTTTTTTTTAAATTTTTATTTTCAGAGCTTACAAATATTCTTTGAGGATTCAATTTAATTGCCTGAGAGATTGTTATATTAACTAGACTTTTTCCATTTATTAATTTTAAATTTTTTTTTTTTATACCCTTGCTGGTCATTTTTGCTGGTATTATTATATAAAGTTTTTTTTTAATCATTTTTTAAGACGTTCTTTCCATACTATTTTTTTTTAAGTGTAATTTTGGAATAATTAAACACAAATCTATTTGCCATGAAATAAAAAGCTTCGTCAACAATTCATAATTGCTTAAATTTAAAGAATTTTTTAATTCTTATTTTTTTTTAAATATTCAAACAATTTTACTTGATCACACTTCTCCAAACACTTGTGTCCTTTGGGAAATTTCCCAGTAATATGCATTTTTCTTAATTCTTTATATGACTCACCATTCCAAATTTCATCTAAAGTATGTTTATTCACATTACCTAAAACTATTTCATTATTTGATATTTGAGTACAAGGAACAACATTACCTTCTGCCATTATTGTTGTGGATGTCCATGGATATTCACAATATTGTTTTGCATAGTGTGAATTATTTTTAAGATTTTTGTTTTGCTCAAAATGCCATCTGTTATCCTGACTTTTAACATAAGCATAAACATCTTTGTCTTTCCAAAATTCTAAAAAATTACTGTGAAGTTTTGAGTTATTTTTATCGTTATCAAAGGCTATCATGCAAGGAACCAATAATGTTTTGAATCCTCTTTCTTTTTTTATATCTATTAATTTATAAATTTTTTCAATAGACTCCGAATAATTTGCTTTCTTTCCTCTGATATCTTTGATTGCTTCATCATCCATAGCGTCCAATGAAAATTTTAAAACTGTCAAGCCAGATTCCATAGCCCTAATTGCTTTTTCTACAGTCATTGTGGCTGGAGTACATGAGAAATATGTGGGTATATTTCTTTTCTTACAAGCTTCTAGTCTTTTTATTAAATATTTGTCCAGGAATGGTTCTCCATAACCATGCAGAATTAAACATCTCGAAACAACTGAAAAATAAAAACCATTTTCAGATACTTCATTTGGATTAAATTGAGCATCATTTTCTAACCAGTCCCAAAATTTATTTAAACTTTCATCTCCATGAATATTTATGTTGTCTAACATATGTTCAAATAAGTCATCATTTATCCAGATATTTTTTCTATTCATATAAATTGTCCTTGGACACATAACACACGTCATGTTGCAGTAATTTGTCGTTTCAATATTAAAAATTGTAGGTTTTTTGTCTCTTAAGACTTCTAGCTCATGTTCAATCGTGTTGATTTCATTTATTGTTAGCTCACCTTTAGTAATTTTCTTTTTTAAAGGATGAGATTTTTGAATAAAATTAATATCATACATAAATAGATTATCATTAAAAATGTTTTATCTATTAAAACATTTTTAATAATGTATATAATAAAAATTATGTCATGTATACAAAATACTTTTATATGATTAATTTTAAATTATGAAAAATTTAAACTTATTACACTATGGCATCCATAAAAATTCTGGAAAGAACTTGGGAGATAAAGTTCATTTTTTTCTTATAAGGGAGTGGTTTAATCAATTTTTTCTCCCAACATCTATAAAATGGAAATTAAAACAAATAAGAAATATTAATACTTATCAAGATATTAAAAATATTAATAAGAATATTGACCTAATTCTAATTGGTGGAGGAGGCTTATTCCTAATTGACAATAAAAAATCAAATGTTTCAAATAGTGGATGGTACTTAAACATGAAAAATAATTTGTTGTCAAAAATTGAAAGACCGGTAGTAGTTTTTGCGGTAGGATACAATCGTTTTAGAAAGCAAAAAGAATTTAATAAAAAATTTAAAACAAGTATAAATTTACTAAATGAAAAATCAATTTTTTTTGGACTTAGAAATAAAGGCTCAATTAGAAAAGTTTCTAATTATTTAATAAGACCGACCACTTTAAGTTTACAACCTTGTATTACAACTATTATTAAAAAATTAGATTATTTTAAGAAAATAAAAATCAAAGTTAAAAATGATAAAAAAATAGCTATAGGATTATCAGCTGATCGTATTAGATATAGGTTTCAAAATAAAAAAAATTTAGATAATTTTATTGATTGTATGGAGGACTTAATAATTTTCTGGAAAGAAAAAGGTTATGGTGTTGATATTGTGTTACATAAAAAAATTGATTTAATTCTTGCAAAAAAAATAAATTTAAAAAAAGTTAAAGGTATACACATAGTTGATCTTACGGATGTATCAGTAAAAAAAGCAATTCATTATTATCAAAGCATAACCTTACTGTATGCTATGAGGGGACATAATCAATTAATTGCAGCAGGTCTGTGTGTACCTTTTTTTTCAATTATTACTCACGATAAAATAAAATATTTTGCAGAAGAAAATAATTTAAAAAAATACTCTGTAGAGGTTAGTGATCCAAAATTTAAAAAAAAAATATTTGGTTTTTCCAATGAAAAAAATAATTTTTCTAAAATCAAAAAAATTCTTAAAAAAATATTAATTAAAAACTATCATTTAACTCTTAGGAATTCATTAATTATCAAAAATAAAATTACCAGACTTAACAAATCTCTTTAAATTTTTTTTTATTTTTAAATAAGAAATTAAATATATAATTTATAATTAAAGATATATATTTAGTATAATAGTATTTATATAATTATAATTATGAAATCTCAAAATATTTTTAATATTGATAATCCTGTTTATGAAGATTTAGAGAAAAATAATTTATTAAATAAAAAAAATTTATCATTATTTAGTGAGCGTACACGTGATGATAATATTAGAGTTATTAAAGACAATAAAACTGGAGTAATATTTTTAGAAAAATTCCGTACTGATGAAAATTATTATAAAAAAATAAAATTAAAAGGAAGTGATAGAAATTTAAAAAATAAAGTAAATATCTATACAAAAAAAAAAAAATTTAACTTATTCTTTTTAAAAGATGAAGAGAGAAGGATTAATCAATTTTATGAACAAGTTGTTAATAAAAAAATTTTAGATTTTGGATGTGGCTATGGAGGTTTTGCAATTAAAGCTAGTGAGTTAGCTTCTCAAGTATTTGTTTCTGAATTAAGAACAGACTGTTTAAATAAATTAAAAAAAAATAAAAATTTATTATTCTATGATCATAAAATAAAAGAACTTGATTCCATTTTTTTATTTCATGTGCTTGAACATTTGCCAAAACAAATAGATATTTTAAAAAAATTAAAAAAAAGTTTAAAAAAAGAGGGTAAAATTATTATCGAAGTACCAAGTGCAACAGATTATTTATTAAACTTTAAAAAATTTAGAGAGTTTACATTCTGGAGTGAGCATCTAGTATTACACACAAAAAAAAGTTTAAGAAGTTTTTTAAGTAAAGCTGGTTATAAAAATATAATAATAAAGAACTTTCAGAGATATAATTTTGTAAATCATTATAACTGGATTTTTAACGGCACTCCAGGTGGTCATGATACGAAGATAGCTCATCAAGATGCAGCTTTTATACAAAAGAAATATAATAAAATTTTAGATAATTTAGACATTACAGATACCTTAATTGCGATAGCGAAAAAATAAAATATTCAAGTTTAAATTTAAATTTTCATATTATTTATTATAAAGTTATTTAAACGCAATCTTGCATCATTTTTTTCATTACCAAGATAATATTTTAATGATTTTCTGTTGTTATTAATTTTATCTTTATTGTATTTTTTATTTATGAATAATCTTAACTTTTTTATGAAGTCTTTTTCAGATAAACCATAGTTTTCTTCTTTTAATTTAAGCTTTAGTACAGCTGATTCTAAATTTTTTTTTTTATTATAATAATTTGGTAATAATATGAATCTATTGGCAGCAATAGCTTCTAAAATTGCTGTTGTGTTCCATGCAATGATTATTTTAGAATTTTTCAAAAACTTATGTCCAGTAGTTTTATCGTATATTTTTATATTTTTAGGTAAGTTTCTTAATATCTGATTATTACTGTTGTCACCAATTTTCTTTTTAATAATAATTGGTATTTTGGGATTATCAATTGCAAATCTTTTTAAAATTTTAATAGTTTTAATATTCAATTTATTCCAGTTAAATGTTTTGTCATATTTTTTGTATCCTTTTAAATTTTTAAAGAATACTTTTGAATGACTCTTAATCAAATTGTTAGGTAAACCTCGATTGCTCTCAATTGCATAATATATAATTTGATTTTTTGGAGATATTTTTTGATAAGAGTAGGCAATTGTTAGTCTTGAGCATCCAACAACTTCAATATTATTTTTGTTTATAATATTTGAATCAACTAAAAATTTTTTTGCTAAATTTGAGTAAACTGCAATTTTATAACCATAATATTTCTGATTTTTTTTTTTGTATGCATATATTTTAAATTTTTTTTCTAGCTCTGTTAAAATACTTTCTTTGAATAGTATTATAAAAGGAATTTTTAATTTAGTGCATGCAGAATGCAGTTCTCTTTCAGCGAAATAGTTAAAGTTAAATCCTATAAAAGCATCAATATTTAGTTTTTGTTTTAATGATAGTAATAGATTAACTAAAAAAAGCCTATATTGAATTTTTAATTTTATAATTTTTTTATTCTTTGTTTCATAATTTAAATCACCTGGTACTTTTGTAATACCTCGAAATATTTCCCAAAATATATTTTTAAAAAATACTCTAGGACAATGAAAATATAAGATCTTTTTATTATATTTTTTTTGGCTTTCTTCTAAATCGTCTATACCAGCAGACTTGCTTAGGACAATTACTTTATATTTAGATTTATTTTTGGGTAAAATTTTTTTAATTCTACTTAAATTAAAAATTAATAACAAACTCAATAAGTTAAACATTTTATGTCTTACTAAAAATGGTATAAATGTATTTAGATAATTCTTAATAAAAATGTAAGTAGAGCGTAAAAATTGATGCATGTTTTAGATAAATTTATTTATATTTCAATTTAGTCCTTATTTTATTTCAACATCGAAAAATAAATATAAAGTTAAATAAAAAAAATTTATAAAATGTGTAAATTAAATAATTAATCTCTACAATAAAAAAATGAAAAAATTAACACTAAATCAATTGATGTCAGTTATAGGAAAAAAAAATATAGCTAGATTGTTAAAATTTATCCCTTTAATTTTTACTATAAGTTTATTAGATGTTATTGGCATTACTTCATTGATCCCAGTTTTGCAGCACATATCTGGGCAAAATATTGAATTATTTAACATTAATTTTGATAAATTTTTTACTAATATGAATTACGAGAACGTCTTGTATTTTTTCCTGATTTTTATTCTTTTCATAAATTTAGTAAAATTTTTTTTAATTTTAATTAATAATTATTTTTTTAATAAAATAACATTAGAAATGCAAATTTCGATGCAAAAAAAAATACTTGAAGATTATATTTATGGTCCTTGGTTTGCTACACTTGATAAAAATACTTCAGAAAAATTAAGAGATATCAATGAAGAAACATTAATATTAAAGAATAATTTAATTTTACCTTTTTTTTCAATATTGTCAGAACTTTTGATAATTTTTTCGATGGGTTTATTTTTAATATCAAATGGTAATATTAAGACTTTAGCTATAATATTAATTTCAGGAATTATATGCTTGGTTTTCTTTAAAGTAAATAAAACAAGACTATTTAATTATGGACAACTTAGAAGAAAATATGAAAAAATTAAAAATCAAAAAGTTTTAGATGCCATGTATGGACTGAGAGAGATTAAGTTTTTTAATTTTTCATCAAAAATTTTTTCTGATTTTTTAACTGTAACTAACAATCTTAAAAATATTTATTTAAAACAAAGTTTATTATTGATCACACCAAAACTTATTTTAGAAATTGTAGTTATGACTTTACTTATGGGAATGATAATTTTCCTTTTTAAACAAGGAATATCTTTTGAAAAAATAATTAGTTCCATGGCGTTTTATGTTGTTGCAGTGTATAAAATATTACCTTCTTTTTATAAAACTCTAAATAATGTTCAGGTAATTAATTTTGCACTACCTACTATTTATGCCCTAAATCATGTGGTAAATAGAAATCTCAAGTATGATCATGGCAATACATTTAAAAAAATAAATTTTGATAATAAAATTGTATTTAGAAATGTTTCATTTACATATCCAAAAAAAACCAACAAAATACTGGATGATGTAAATATAACTATACATAAAAATTCGTTCACAGGTATTTTTGGAGAAAGTGGCTCTGGTAAAAGTACATTTATAGACTTATTGACAGGACTAATAATACCTAACGATGGGCAGATAATAATTGATGAAGATAAAAATAAAATTCTTCAAGAGTCATGGAAAAAAAATATTGGAATAGTCACACAAAAAATTTACCTCTTTGAGGGATCTATAAGGGAAAATGTCACTATATTTGAAAGCATAAACAATATAGCTGAAAAAAAATTATTAAATTCTTTAAAAGCTGTTAATTTGTCAAAATATGCAAATATAGACAGTCTTGATAGTCAAATAGAGGAAAATGGAATTAACTTATCGGGTGGTGAAAGACAAAGAATAGGTCTGGCTAGATGTTTATATCAGAATAGAGATATTATTATTTTAGATGAGCCAACAAATAATTTAGATGAAAAATCTGAAATAAAATTTTATGAAACTTTAAAAAACTTAAAATCGAATAAAACAATAATTATTGTATCTCATAACAAAGAGTTAGTTAATTTTTGTGATGAAATATTATATGTTGAAGAGGGCAATATTTATAAAAAATAGAAATTTTATAATGAAAATAGGATATACCACCGGTGTTTTTGATTTGTTTCACATAGGTCATTTAAATATAATCAAAAAAGCTAAGAAATACTGTGATTATTTAATCGTTGGAGTTACTAACGATAAACTTGCTTATGAATTGAAAAATAAAAAACCAGTAATACCATTTAAAGAAAGACTAGAAATAATTAGAAGTATTAAATATGTAGATGATGCAATAGAAGAAAAAAAAGATGATAAACTATTAGCACATAAGAAACTAAAATTTAAAATAATATTTAAAGGAAGTGATTGGCAAAATTCAAAAAAATGGGAAATATACAAAAAAGATTTTAAACATTTAGGAGTCAAAGTTAAATTTTTAAAATATACAAAAAAAACATCGAGTACACTTATAACTGGCGTATTAAATAAAATTAATAAATAAGAATATGAACTTTAGTAAATTAAAATTCTATTTTTTTAATAGACAATTTAGAAAAACCAAACCAAAAAATATTTTTTATGGAGCACAAAGAAAAGAGATAAGGAAAATTTATGAAGAAAAAAAAATAAATAAAATTTTATTTGTACAAAATCAAATTGGACGTGGTGGTGGTAAATGGCTTATGGATATATTAAATACAATAAAGAACGTAACTGCTTATGGAGAGAGAAACACTCATCAAGAAGCATATTATAGATATTGTTGTTCACATGAAAATGAAAATTATAATACTGAATTCCTAGATTTAGTTAAAAGTGAAATAATTTCTGATTGGGAAAAATCTGATGTTAGCTATATATCAAGTCCGTATTTCTCACATGGAATAGATTATCTATATAACAAACTTGCACCAAAAAAGATAGTGATCTTACTACCTAGTGCAAAAAAAGTCATGACATCATTAAAAAATAAAGGGTGGTATGAAAAAAATATTGATGTGAATATAAATAACTTTTCAGACTTGCCAAAAGAATTTAACGGAAATGAGAACCATTTTTATGGAAGAATGATTAACCTGGATATAGAAAATGAGGAGTTTAGAGCTATTTCTCAAATAGGAAAAATTGCAATATTTATGAGTCAAACTTTAAAAAAAATTTATCAACAGATTTCACAATTGAAAAATAATAAAGTTTTAATTTTTAGATTAGATCAAGCAGATCAAAATTATAGTTATTGTAAAAATTTTATTAAGAAGCTTGATTTAGACTTATTAATAAGTGAAAAAAAATTTTTAAAATTAAAATCTAGAACATCTGGAAAATTCGAAAATAAAAGTTTTAATTTATCAATTAAAGAAAAACAAGAATATGATCTATATATTAAAGAATATGAATTTTATGAAAAAAAGATATTAAATGAATTTAATAGCAGGCATGACTAAAAAAAATTAAGCTTTGTTAGATGAAAATAAATAAATGTATTTTATGCGGATCTGAAAAAAATAAATTTTTAATTAAGGGAATTGATAGATACATGGGTATTGATAAAAAAGAATTTAATATTCGGCAATGCTTAGAGTGTAAGCTTACATTTCTTGCACCGATGCCTGATGAAGATCAATTATTGAAATATTATCCTGATAATTATAAAGTTTTTAAAGTTGAAAAAAAAAACTATAAAATTATAAAAAATTATTTTGGAATATTCAAAAATTTTATTATAGAAAAACTTAATCTCAATCATCTTAAAAATATATTGGATAAATTTTCAGACAAAAATATAAACTATCTAGATTTTGGGTGTGGAAGTGGAAAAAATATTTTTTCTCTTAAAGAAAAATATAATAAATGGAAATTTTTTGGATACGACAAATACAATAAAAAAATGTTAAAAATAAAAAATGATAAAATTGAATTATTTCAAGATATCAAGAAATTAAATCAACTAGGTGATGATTACTTTCATATAATAAATCTTAGTTCTGTAATTGAACATGTACAAAACCCATCAAGTTTAATATTTTTCTTAAAAAAAAAACTTTGCAAAGGAGGGCTAATAATAATTAAAACACCAAATTTTAATTCTATATCTAGAAAAGTTTTTGGAAAATATTGGCATAATCTTGATGTACCTAGGCATTTACATATATTTTCAGATAAAAATTTAACTAAAATGTTAGATGATAATGGCTTAAAAAAACAAAAAATTTTTTATAGTAGAAATTCAGGTGTTGAAGTTAAAAGTTTATATAGTTTTTTTAATATTAAAAAAAAACCAAAAAGTCATAATTTAATAGTGAATTTATTTAATCCATTGACCATCATATTAAGTTTATTAAATACATCAAGTACAATAACAATTATAGCTCAAAAGCCGTAGGTAAATTTGAAAATATATTTTTTTGTTAATAAAGGAATCAATAGTGCTACAGCAAGATTTAGAGGATATTTAATTGCTATAGAATTAAAAAAAAAATTTAAAACAAAAATATATAGGGTGCCAGAGGTATACAATAGATATGCGCTTACCTTTGATAGAATAAAAGATATAATAAAATTTTTTAACATCATTAGAAAAATTAATAAAAATGATATAATTTATTTGGTAAAAACAGTTTATAGTATTGATTTTTTAATAATTATTATATTTGCAAAAATATTTCTTAATAAAAAAATTATTTTTGATTTTGATGATGCCATATATTTAAAAAGATTTACTAAAATTAGTACATTAATCTTAACTAAAATTTCTAATATAGTAATTGTTGGTAGTAACGTATTACATAAATGGGCACAAAACAAAAATAGGAATACCTTTAAATTGCCAACATCGGTACCTCATAAATTATATTCAAAAAAAAAAATATCAAAAAAAAAGAATATATTTACAGTAGGATGGATAGGTAATGGATCTAATCATGCTAAAAATTTAAAAATACTAAAGCCAGTATTTGATGAGTTAATAAATAAGA